>Ga0209390_10004852_pt1 | contig 19757 bp, 14 predicted proteins | sample BON01_FD_187212 | JGI IMG/M metagenome (GOLD analysis project Ga0209390, IMG submission 187212) | Freshwater microbial communities from Lake Bonney liftoff mats and glacier meltwater in Antarctica - BON-01 (SPAdes) (version 2) | ecosystem: Environmental > Aquatic > Freshwater > Ice > Glacier...
GTGGCGTTGTTAATGACGGTAGCACTGGGCAGTGGACTCTCCCAATTTGAAACAGAGTCTAGACCAGAGAAGCTTTTCGTACCTGAAGGGACTCAAGCCTTGGTGGATCAGGTGGACATTCTTGAATACTACGGTGATGAAACCCGATTGATCAACTTCATGATTCAACCAGTTGCTGGGTCTAATGTGCTGATGGAGAATGTTCTGGGAGCAGTATTTGACTTCTGGAGTGAAATTGAAGGGATCAATAACAATCAATTGGCATCCATCTGTTTAACAGTACCAACACCAGCAGGTCCCCAATGCATTGTATCATCTGTACTTACAGCGTGGTTATATAATAAAACTACTTTTGAAAACGACGGCGATTACATCGCAACAATGAACAATAGGATACCTAACTTAGAATCTTTGCTAGGAGGTATAGAGAGAATTGCTGGGCAAGTTGTTTCCGCCGAGGCCTTGCGTTTCATTGTTCTTATTGAAAGCCAGAAAAACACCACAGATGATCTTGAAGATATTATAGTTGACACATGGGAGGAAACAATGCTGGATATTGCTCTCAATGATCCTCCTATTTCGTCCAGAAGTTGGAGTGAAACAATCAACGTGTATCCATTTTGTTCTGTGGCTTTCTCCCAGGAAGTGGGAGGTGCCATTACCAGTGATGTTCCATATCAATCGGCCAGCTACTTGATCATTATTATATACGTGATTATTATGTTACAAACCAGCTGTGACAGAGTGAAAGGAAGTGTCGCTATTGCGCTGTTAGGTATTTGTAGTATAGGTCTTGGTATCGTCAGTGCCTTTGGATTAGCTCAGTACCTGAATATTCCCTATGGAAACACACACACGATTCTTCCCTTCATTATACTGGGAGTTGGCGTGGATGGGTGTTTCATTTTGGTTAATGACTTCAACCGAACCCTTCGGACTTTGTCCCTAAGTGAGAGATCAGCAACTGCATTGTCTCAAGCAGGAGTCAGTTTAACGGTAACTTCGATGACCAATGTAGCAGCGTTTGCGATTGGGTCTTTGACAGTGATTCCAGATCTGAGCAGTTTTTGCAAATACGCTGCAATGGCTCAACTCTTTTTGTGGTTTTACCATATTACGTTTTTTATGGCTTGCTTGGTTCTAAATCAGAGACGAATCTCCAAGAGAAAGCTTGATGTGTTGTGTTGCTTACCAGATTGTCGCAAAAACATGGAAGAAGAAACCGAAGAGTTCAAACCGTCACGTATGTCTCAGTGGATGCGGAATACTTATGCTCCGTTAATCACCCAGAACATCACTCGTGCTCTCGTGGGTGTTGTGGCACTAGGCTGGATTGCTTTCTCGTGCTATAACATCAGTAAATTGACGGTACAAGCCACTGGTACGAATTTCATTCCTGATGGTTCCTATTTGAAAACAAATTTGGACCTGCAAGCGGAGTTCTTTTCCGGATCTAGCACTGACGTCTTTGTAGTTACCAAAGCATTCGACTATTTTGAATTGCGAGAAAGTTTCGCAACATTGCCAAACCAATTCCGCGGAGTGGAAAATTCCGTGCCTTACATCAAAAATGGTTTTGAATTTTGGTTTGATGTGTTTATTGCAGACCTAACATTGGTGAGTGATGGAAGTGTTGTGACAAGTTGGAATGTTAGCGCGAGTGAGGTGGCATTGGATTCCAAGTTGCAAAATCGACTTTTTCCTCTCACTTCGCAATTGTTCTACTCGTATCTTCAAAAGTGGCTTTTAGATGCCGGTCTTGGAAAGCAATTTAGCAGTGACTTAGTTTTTGAAAACAGTTTATTGATTCGCAGCAGGGTTCAAATGGAACATCCTGCCATCGGTGACTTTGATGACAACGGCAAGTTCATCAAAGAGGATCCAAAACGGATCGTAAAAGCTGTTGAGAAGATGTACGAGATTTGCAACAGTTTCCCCTTCCCTGTATACCCATACTCGTTCAATTATGTAAATGATTGGGCATCTTTTGCAATTATTGAAGGAGAACTTATTCAAAATGTAGCACTGGCACTGCTTGCAGTGTTTGTCGTGACCATGCTTCTGATAGGTCATCCTGGTACCTCGATCATGGTATTTCTGAGTGTTTGTATCACGATTGTGGAGCTGCTTGGGATTCAGACTCTGTTTGATTTGAGTATAGATACAGTCGCTGTCGTGTTGTTCGTCTTGGCAGTTGGTCTATCTGTGGATTACAGTGCACATATTGCTCAGGGTTTCATGCAGCATCATGGGACTCGAAAGGAGCGAGTTTGTAAAGTGATGGGGGATATTGGTGTACCAGTGTTTAACGGCGCTGTTAGCACATTCTTGGCTGTTTGCCTTCAAGGATTGTCAAAGTCATATGTATTCAGAGTCGTCTTTCTAGATTTCTTCTTCGCTATTTTATTTGGATTGCTAAATGGAATTGTCCTGCTTCCTATGGCGCTTAGTGTCATCGGCCCAATGCCATACAATTCAAACAAGATATCTTCGGAGAAATTGCAACAGCCATCTCTTTAATGTTTTAAAATAATGGTTAAATATCTTGTGATTTTGAATGTTTCCTTCCAGGTTTCGGTGAGCTCGAAGACCAATCAAACGATTTCCTTTTGTCTCTCGTGGTGCCTATTCCCAAGTTTGCCAAACCAATAACTGCAGTGGGAGAAAGAGGACCTCTTATTGAATCTAGATACTTATCAATAATATCTTGAATTTCTTCTCGTTCAAAAATGACAGCGCCAGGGCATTCCTCCTCCATCATGGAAGAACACCCACGAATGCTGCTCTCGTAGGCCAACATTTGGCGCCAGAATCCGCGATTCATCCTCACTTCTGGTTGATTCGCTTCAACTAGTCCTACAGCACTCTTCAATGTCATCCCCAGTGTCTTCATCAAGTACGCAATACACACAGCCACGCAGCGCGATCGCCCTTCCAATGAATGTACCACTATCTTTCCATGAGGGGAACGAAGGGCTTGGTTGATGAACTCAACTGCATCGTCTAGAATATGAAGAAGATCAGCCGTGGGACTATCTTCAATTCTAAATATCTTCCAGTGACCGGAACATATCATTTCCTGATCTGGCTTGAAACCTTGTTCAAAGGTGGTAATAATGGAAAGCACGTGGTTGATCCCGATGGATTCTCGCGTTTGTCTATCGTGCCCACATCCCTCGCCACCGAAAAGTAATCCTGTAACAAGTTCTGTGCCATCGAATGCTTTCTCGTTGTAAGCATCATACTCGGACTCAGAGGAAAGACCGCTTGGACCTTCTTCAATTTGCTTGCTCTCTTCTTCTAATGACAACGCTGTTTGAGAATCCACTTTGATTCGGAAAGTATGAGAGCCCGTTGTTAATGATGGCATCTAGACCTTATGTGCTTATATATGATGGAATGATTTCGTATTTGATTGTATTTGATTTTCAATTTTGAAAGCACTATCTTCTTCTTTTAGTAAAATCACTACCTAAATGTCTCTAAAAATCGAAGAAAGTTCTGCTAGAGTTTTAATTAAGGACTAAACTAACTGTAATTCCTTTTGTTATCCAATAATTGGGAAATTACGAGCTGAAACTAAAACCTTGAATCTGGGGTTATTCATCGTTCAATATTAACCTGTATTTACACACGGGTTAACTTCAGCCAACCTCTGCTAAAGTTAAATACCCCGCACTTGTCTAAAATATAAGCACTTTTTATATTGACTTCGGCGGCAACTCTGGAAACGAATCAGCTACATCACGGCCCAGATGAGACTCGTAGTCCGTTAATTTATCTTGAGGTTGCTAGGCAGTTACGTAACGCCTGCATTGTCATCGCCAGCCTTTTATTTGTTTCCATGGTGTCATTATGATGTCGTCTTTTTTTTTTTAACTTTCTTCGTTCTTGGCTTTGTATTGATGCTTTGAAATTGCGACGAATTTTGAAACGCTTTCTCGGAGGTGGGTTGGAAATGGGGATAAGTGGATCAATTCGAGTGGCTGCTTCAAGGAGATTGCCCAATATAGGATGACTGGCGAAATAGGTGGCATCCAAAACCAAAATAACTTCACGTCTAAATCTCGTAAGAGCAACATTCAAACGACGTTCGTCAAGTAAGAATTTCGAAAAACCAGGTGCATTTTTCGAGGCAACAAAAGAAATGATACCGCAGGTATTCCAATCCTTTCCTTGTGAAGAATCAACTGTCGATACATGGCCTCTAAATTTCCTTCTCAACTTGGTGACTTGACTCTTATAAAGGGACAGAATCTTATAAGATCCGGTAACACGATTACAAACGAGATTTGAAATTGCTGCTATTTCTTCCTCGTTGTAACTAGAAGACCCTTCTCGTATTTGAGTTCCTTTGACATCTACATAGAAAAGAGCTTTTTTCAGCGGTTTGGAATCCACATGCTTCATACTTCGGATCCTGGAACCCATGAGACTATACCCAAAGACCTTGCCACAAACATTTGCCAAATTCGAATTGATTCTTCCTTGAGAATCAAATGTTGAAACAATCGCGCCTTCACTCACCAGAGCCTCAAGTGTGGAGGTTTTTAACTTCATTACTCGTAGCTCGGATTCTGGAATTCTAGTGAAGGCCGGCAGTTGCTTTACATCTCCGACGAAAGTGAGTCGCGTATATGGTTTTATCGCGGTAGAGATTAGCGGAATGGCATCGATTCCTAGCGACCCTGCCTCGTCAACCAGCATATCCTGTATCTTGAACTTGATTTGTGGGAAACCTCTGATGGACAACCCCTTGGAAACCAAACGACGAAGTCTGGGCAAAGCGTCACAAGTACAGCACACAACGTTCAACGACAATATCCGCTTTATCTCGTTCTCTGTAATATCCCGGGAAACTTCGAAACAATCTCGAGATTCGATGAGAGGCAAAAGATACTTAGCGGTTTCACTTCCAACATCTTGTTCCCTGCCGAGAGCTGCGACGTTAACCCTCAAATAGGGTTCCACTCTTTTATTCATTTCTCGAATTTTTAAAATAAACGATTCTACAGCTTCGTTATTCTGTGATGTGATTGTTGCAACTGTGATGCACAACGGATTGGTGAAGTTGAGACTTATCTGGGAATGAAACCTGGCGAGGGCACATAAGAAATAAGTCTTTCCACTGCCCCAGACTCCATTGATTACCTGAACATGAGACCCAACCATGAAATGGATCACTGCAGCTCGAAATTGCTCTTCGTTGAGTGGCATTGAAAATAACCCGGCCAATATCTTTATAGTTTCTGAAGTTTCAAGATAGGTACGTAACGGATAATTTTTCGATGGACCATTTGGAAGGAGCCCATCTTGGTACCGATTGTGGAAAAATAAACGAGATAATCGATCGCCGTGTCGCATTGATAATCCTTTCTCGATAAAACTAAGACTCTTTTCCATATCTCTGATTGCGTCCCATCTTCTTATCATAGGTGATACGAGCTCCACCCTTTGAAGTTTCAATACCTTCTTAAGAGCTGCCGCTGCTGTAATAGATATCAATGTGACGTTACATTCAAAACACTCTGAAGAGATTGAGAAATTCAAATCATGAATCCTACTCACAAACATAAAACAGCCTTTTTGTCCGTTTGCTTTTACCAATGCGCCTCCAAATAGATCAACGAATACACGGTAAGTTTTTTCAGCTTCATCTCTGTTATTAATTCTACCAAAGCGTTGAACATATGAATTGTTTTTCACCTTTACTAATGTGGTGCACTCGCTAGCATCTCTCATTGCCCTGTCATTTTCAAAATCTTGAACAATGCACTTCAACTCGTTGGCCAATTTCGATCTGATTAAATTGCAAAATGGATGTTCAACGGTGCTGTTGCTTGGAGGTCCATCCACCAGTGTTTGCAATAGTGTAGAAATCATGGATAGATACAGTTGATTGTCGTGTCAAATAGACCTGCTGCTCTCCGTATGGTCAGATGGCTAATCCAATTTCTCCCTGAGAATGCAAATATATCCAAGCAAGAATCGGGGGGGCGCACCGCATGTTGTCGTTGGCTTTCTGCTCTACTGTTGATCAATGAGAGCCAGTTTTCGAAGGAAGCAAGGTCCGTTTCTTTCATTTCTGCTTTAATTAACTTATTTTAATTACCGGGAATTTCAAAGCAAACATAACAAATTGTTTCTGAAAGTAAAACAATTCAAGTGGAAAGGAGCCATTAACAAGGTTGAAAAAAGCAAGAGAATGAGTAACTTGCTGATGAAAAGAGATTGAAAGTTAGCTGTGAGACAAACTAATTAAAAAAGGAGTACTGTGGCAACCATCGATAAGCTGGCGCACAGAAATGTTGCACTGATTGGACTGGAGGTAACACCAGCAAGTTGGGCAGAGCAACCAGCTGTTCCTTGAGCAAACAAGGTGGTACAGTCGGGGCACGTTTGATAGTTGGTGCCAATGGTGGAGCACGCGTTGGAAGTTTTATTGCAAGTTGCGCAAGAGAAATGAAAATGACTGGCAGGACCGATTATGATACTTTCGGCTGTAAAAATGAGTTTACAGATATAGTGAGGAGTTTCGCCATTGCCCCGATTGCAACCTTAAATTTAATTTGAATTGCAACGACAGAACGAAATGCATTCATAGTGATAGTACCCGTGAGACCTGCTGTACTGAGCAGCTAGTTCGCATTAAACCTGGAGTTGTTCAAATGAAGTACTTGAAGCAAGAGTGCGAGCGTTATCACGAGCAATTTTGTAAAACCCTGAACAGAATTTCAGACACTTTAGTGGCTGTGGCGTTTATTTGTACTGAGACTGTTTTGCTGCTCGACAAATTTCAAAATGGCCGGCCTCTGAGGTTCGAATGGCATAGAATGAAGTATACGATGCTCCAACTACTGGAAGCATTGTTATCCCCGCGCTTCAGACTTTGAAGCGAAGTCGAATCATATTTAGATTCAGACTATTAAATATGAAATGTCCGGATATTTAAATGATGTTTGAAAGTTGATGGATTCTGTGGAACAATTCATTTTCGTCGAAGTGTGCTGGCATATATGTGCTCCTCGACACTAGTTGACCACTGCAGGTCAGAAAATATGTAGACCTGTAAGAAATCAAATTTACATAATAATAATGTATTTGGTCGATGAGACTGGCCCATACAAAATCGATTCATTTATCTGGAGGTCTCCCACAATGCATGATGATTGTACTCGCAAACCGATATCTTCTTGTTCGCTAAATTGCCTTTGGGGTCCAAATTGAACATCTTGACAAGTTTTTTAACCACTTGCAAAACCGGTTCCACCCCTCTGTCCATTTCACCATCATCGTCTTGAGGCTTCTTGTTCTCGTCATTCAGTTTGGTGATATGTTCAAGTAACGCCATCATATTTTTCGGATCCTGGTAGTCTACATCATTGCAGTCACTATCATTGTAGATAGTATGCAGTATTTCGAAAAACGAGGCCAGACTCTCGCGCTGGATGCACCACTCAGCCATCGTATTCGTGATTTTGTCCTGCTTTGACGTCAGGTCGCATTCAATTTTAGACGGTACAGAGCGATAGGAAGTTTTTCGAAACAGAAGGCTAGCCACTATGACATCGAGGGTACAAGTGTCAACATGTAGAGCCCCTTGGTGGCTGTGACGGTCCTCGACGAAGTGCTGGTCATTATGATCCACCAGAAATCCAGTACGATTATCGATTCGATCCACCTTTTCCTGAAGCCTGATAAACCCAGTTTTCATCTCACCGATGTCTGTTCTCATCTCACCGATGTCTATTCTCATCTCACCGATGTCTGTTCTCATCTCACCGATGTCTGCTGTCATCTTACTGATGTCTGCTGTCATCTTACTGATGTCTGTTCCCATCTCACCGATGTCTGTTCTCATCTCACCGATGTCTGTTCTCATCTCACCGATGTCTGTTTTCATCTCACTGATGTCTGTTTTCATCTCACGGATGTCGGTTTTCATCTCACCGATGTCTTTTTTCATCTCGGCGAACCCGACCTGCATCCCGTCAAGAATGGTCTTCATGATGTCATTCATTGTATAAGTTACACTGTCCGATGGTGTTTTGCAGTCTGTCTTCCTCTTCTAGCAGTTCGGAGTTTGTTACTTCAATTTAATTAAGTCCTACATGATCACCAAGGAACTTTCTATTTGTTGCTACGGTATATCTGTAATGATAATGTATTCAATTTCTACATTTGTAGGTAATTATGGATAGGACCTAATTAGTTCTATTGGCTATTTACGATTTAGAATAGTACCAGAAAAGGATCTCTCTACCATCCGAATACCCATCGATTATTTATTCGGTGCCATCTGGAAGTCTATCACCGGAAACTCGGCTTTAGAATAAATATTTAGTCGATCGATCGTTAATTAGATTTAACGAGGCTGTCAAAACTTGAAACTTTTATGCGAGTTCGTGTTAAAATTGAAGGAATTCGCATAGATACATAAATTTTGATACTTGAAATCAGCTATCCGCGCAGCTAGCAATCAAACCCAAGCACATAGAGCAGATTGTTGAGTTCCATAAAAACATCATGGGTGCATATTTTCTGTGAGTGCTCACTATGGTGATGCTGACTACTTTCGACAAGGTTCTTTCGATGCCACTTCGATCCACATACATAAAACATTCATATTGTGTCACCTGAATAACTGGTTGATATCCTTGTATCGGAGATTACTTACCCTTCTTCTGGCAACTTTAGTTCATTATTGCATAGTATCTTCCAAGGGCGATCGATAGAGATGTCAAAAACGAATTTAACGGAGCATGCACTGGTCATCTAAATTAGAACAAGTTCTTTCGAATACTAGACTTTTAAATTAAACAATGAAGCTTTGAACATGGCGGAGGATATGTTGATTTATAGTCACTTTCACATTTTTACCGCCAACTACGTAATTGGTGGTATTTGTTTCCAGGAGTAAACAATTTCCACTCTCGTAGTAGATGTCACAATTTCCCGAAAGCACATCGCACGGGACAAGGTCGCTGCCTTTACCTTGCATAATGATCTGCCGCGCATACTCGAGGACGATCATACGGAATGCGACCTGTTTGAAAGCACTGCGTCGACTAGGCCGGTTGCAGCTGGACTTGATTTCGCCAAACTCGATAGAATTGTTGACGAAGTCAATACGACCACGACAATCAAACTCGAGTGATGACCAGGCCCAGCGTTTGCCACATAATTTCTTGCGATGTTCGGAAATTTCAGGGCTCGCGAATAGAATCGACAATGCCAGACCATGATGCTCGCGAACCAATATCTTCTTGTTCGCTAAATTATCTTTGGGGTCCAAACTGAACATCTTGACAAGTTTTTTAGCCCCCTGCAAAACAGGTTCCTCCCCACTGTCCATTTCACCATCGTCGTCTTGAGGCTTCTTGTTCTCGTCGTTCAGTTTGGTGATGTGTTCAAGTAAAGCCATCATATTTTTCGGATCCTGGTAGTCAACATCATTGCAGTCACTATCTTTGTAGATAGTATGCAGCATTTCAAAAAACGAGGCCAGATTCTCGCTCTGGATGCACCACTCTGCCAGCGTATTCGTAATCCTGTTCTTCTTCATTGTCAGGTCGCTTTCCATGTAAGGCGATAGAGGGCGATTGGGAGTTCTTCGAAACAGAAGGCTAGCAATTTCATCGAGGGTGCGAACGTCGAGATGCTGAGCCCATTCGTGGCCACGACGTTCCTCGATATAGCGACGCACACGAAGCTCTACCAGATATCCAGCACGTTTGTCGATTCGGCCCACCTTTGCCTCAAGCTTAAAAAACTTAGTTTTCATCTCACCGCTATCTGTTTTCATCTCGTGGATGTCTCTTTTCACCCCAATGATATCTGTTTTCATCTCAGCGATGTCTGATATCGCCCCTGCAATCTTTGTTTCCATCTCAGCGATGTCTGTTCTTACTTCGGCAATCTCGGTTTTCACTTCGGCAATCTCTGTTTTCACTTCGGCAATCTCTGTTTTCACCTCAGCAATCTCTGTTTTCACTTCGGCAATCTCTGTTTTCACTTCGGCAATCTCTGTTTTCACTTCGGCAATCTCTGTTTTTACTTCGGCAATCTCTGTTTTCACCTCAGCGAACCCATCCTGCATCCGGTCGAGAATGGTCTTCATCATGTCATCCATTGTAAGAGGAGCACTATGCAACGGTGTTCTGTAGTCTTCCTTTCTCTTCGAACGGTTCAAATTTTGTTTTCAAACGGCTACGACTGTATATTTATTGTAGTATTCTCAAATAGTTTCTAGCAACCAGGAACGCAAGTGGCATTTAAAATATAGTTTACTGCGTCGATAGGAGTGAACGACGGTTTATCATTCTTTGTTCGTTGCCCCCAAAAATTAATGAGTACATGAATGCTATTAGAGCTTTCACATGAAGATTTGATGAGGCAATTTCTCCTAATTATATGATTGTGTGTTGAAACCAGTCGGCCGGCTGAGCCTTCGCTCGTTTCACTGTGATTGAAAATTTTTGTTCACAAGTATTTTCCGTCAATATTCGTCCATGTGTTTGATGGTGAGATAGAGTCCTCCGAAAATTGGATTTAGGTAGGTCTAATCTGGTCTATGCATAGTTAAAATAATTTATTATAAGACTTCATTGCCGAACTTGATACAAATTGTATTACATTGCAAATACCAAGCCAAGAAATAGATCTTTAACATTGAAATAGGTTGTATCCAGGAGTTTTGAGACAGAAAATACTTTTGAAATTCCGGTGAATGGTTTTATTAGGGGTTTGCAAACGAGGCACGTAGTACGCACGGCACCATTCACCTTGATGCGATACGATCCCATTTCTGTGCCAGCTGGAATTTCCCATGTCACCTTCCAGACACGACGGTCTTTCAAAACCCCTCGTGATTCCTTAACAATATGCAATCTCGTTTCCCAATCTGCGTCTTCGGCCACTGTTTCCCACTCAGAACAAGGAGACCCCATACAACGCTGCACTTGGACGAACGACCCCTGCACCTGCGGGTCATTGGAAGGGTTGGCGCCGGCCAGCACCACAGTCACCACTTCTCCAGGTTTGTAAGAGTCCTCGGCATCTTGTAGTACTTGGCCGAACTTGCTTGCTCCTTGAGGTAACGCATCTCTCTTCATCTTGTTGGTTTTATCTATACAGGTAGCACTGAAGTCACGAGGTGGTTCTCCTCTTGGGGAGGGTTTATTCTCAACCATGGCTTGAGCCAATTTGATTACTTGTTGTATATAGGCATTAAGTTGATGCGGTCCAAATATAGTGGAAGCACCTTCATAACGCTGTTGCTGATACTCTTCATACGTTGTGGTGTAATCAGCGTAACCATTACCCAGTCCAGCAATTACAACCTGGCCTTGCTCACTGAATATACCCCCTTCCACTAAGACTTGCTTGACACGCATACGCATTCGACGACCCGCCATCGTCGTCATCTCAGTTGGAACAACTACGATAGCAAACTGACCCCATCGAAGGAGTTGAACTGGTAGAATGGAGGGGGCCCATGGGTAAGGCAAGTTGATGCTTCCAGTAGGTAAAAGTATCCCTTTCGGTTCCTGACATGCGATTTCTTCAGGCGTTTCTTTGTGGAGCACAGAGACAATAAAGTGCCAAAATGGATTACTGGAATTTGAACCCTGAGTGAAATCAAATTGACCTGGTCCGTCAGTAGTTCCTGCCGCAAATGAATCGCCCATTGCTGCCTTACAAAGCTTCCCAATGGATTTACCGGTTTCTGGATCTTGAACGACCAATCCTGGCATGGTTACAAAGGAGTGACGAAAATCAACGAGTGGGAAACTGGAGTTGGACATTGACAATACAGACTCACCAGGAACTGCAAAGAGTTCTTTTGCCTTGGTGTATTGTTTGGTGGCAATAATTTCGCAACTTTCAAACATGTCTTTTCCTGGTCCCGACGAAGAACACATCTCGCTTCTTCCACCACATGTGGAATGAACAAAGTCGCACAATTCCCTATAATTTGAATTTAAAATCATTTTCAACTTGAAACGTACTATACCTACCCTGTATCTCTGCATCTGGCGCCATTGGTATTTGGAGACACATCTCCCAAGTTGGCGGAGGCGAAGGCTGCAACGAATGGACCTTTGCCAGGATTTGAAACTCCATTAACATCCCTTTCAAATAAGTAAGAAGCATGGCCTTTGTTATCTCCACTCACCAAGGTATTTGAATTGTTCAAACTTGTAGGATGCACAGCAAACCAATTAAACATCCCAATGTCTGTCCCATTGTCCAAAGTTATTTTCAGCAATGTCATGTTCTTGTCAGTATCCCCATGAGACTCGTATAGTGTACGCTCTGCCAGTGGATTCATCAAGTACGCACTTGGACTTCGATTAATATTTGCACCATCCAACCTTCCAACAACAACAGTGGCTGAAGCAGGAGCAAGCCGTTGATGGGCCATGGCAATACTTTCGACCGCGCAATTCGTAAATGCATTTACTGTTTCATCAACCCATCCAGACCCTGCAAATTGAAATATAGTATCTTGCAAAAACCCGCTCGGTCCTGAATGAGTGTGCGTCCCGGAGATTGCCACATTCTCATGCGTGTAATATCCTTCGAACCGACGTTGTAGTTCCTCCACCACCCTATTGTTCAGAACGATGCTACCCATACCAGCATCCATACTCACAAATGCAAAGCGGCGGTCGTCTTCTTGCACAACAAAAGCTCTTGCTCGCAACCGCTGGTGCAAGCCTGCAGACACCTGTTTTGGATTGGCCATCCCCATCATGATTACATCAGCAATAGGACCCGTGCAGTCGAATATTCCCGTGCCTGATAATACACGGCATTCGCAACTCATAGCAAATGAGACAAGCAGCACATACACAACATCAAGGATCATCTTACGATTTATAAAACAATGGAGTGGGGACCTAAACCAAAACCAGTAATTACGAAATTCAGATTTTAAAGCACTACTAGTAGTGGATAAAAGCCATCAAATGCTAATTTCTTAATAAACAAGAGTATCTTGTTGAAAGAAAAGAGCCTGATGGCAATCCGTGAGGTAATCAGAAGCAAGAACATTATGTGGAATCGCTGAATTCGCATTATATTTCTCCTGATGCAATTTTATCAAAATTTATTTGTTTGTCCTTCATTCATTTTTAGAAATACAAACTTGTCTTGAAATCGAAATAAAGATTCTAACTTAAGAAAATGGAGATGTATATACAAACGTTATATATAAAAATGTCAGTAGGGTTGAAAAGGCACTATTCCCTTGTTTGATATCGCAAATAAAAATTCAGCATCTGGACTAGCAGCTGATTTGACCAATTTCATTCTTCGACCACCTTGGGAGAGCGTTTCCAATGCGAGACGTATATTAACGGAATGCGACCAAGTATTCCCTGTGTACTTGTGAAACTACGTTTTGAATTTGAATTTGAATACGTACCTAATGCGGGATTGGCTCCCACAAACGCACCACTTTCTTCTACAGATCGCATCATTGATGTAGAGGCGTTACCAGCGACAACCTGGTTTGCTATAATAATAGAAACATTACAAGTTCCTGTGACAAGTGTTAGCAAAAGTCACCTGGATGATTCAACAAGACATACCTGCAATTAACTTGAGTTGAGTTGCAAGCGAAGTTAAGACATTTTGGCGCTTTATGTTATTATCATTGTTGTTCACGCGAAACATAGAAGCAACGGAATCCAATACAACCAGCGACACCTTGCGAGAAAGAATGAGGGACAATAGGAACAATCAGTAAACCAAAATGTAATTAAAAACATGAAACGTACCTCCAAAGACTCCAAAATTTGAAATATTTTCGATGTATTCTCAGCTTTCATGACCATGATTCGGTCGGCAATTCTCCGGTCCAAATTTCGATTGTGAATAATTTCCGCTATTCTTTCGGCGGAAAATTTACCTTCTGTGTCGATGTAAACCACACTTCGCTCTCCTGGGTCTGCTACTGCGAGAACTGCGCTTGTGAGACACAACTGCGATTTTCCCGCACCACCTCTCCCGCACACTTCGATTAGCTGGCCTCGATGAAAGCCCCCCCGAAGTACATCATCCAATGCCAAGAGGGGACTACAGATGAATTTTCTGCCTTGAACTGCCTCTTGCTTTCTTAATTCCAGAAGAGATATTGGTTCACGAACAATGGCACGGGATACCATCTGTAGTAACCTCGATATATGTTAGAAGAGCAGTAATCGACTGAGCTATTAATCTTGAACTTACCTGAATGTATGTAAAAATATATATCTAGATATAGAGAACTTACTCTTGTACTTGCGAAAGATTAGCTTCCAATTCAGCCATGAGGGCAAATACGGAGGTGAAAAACAGATCTTCGCATTTAGGTTCGACACCTGCTGTCCCTCTGCTCTTAATGAACTTGCTAAGGAGCACTTTCGCTCTGCTTTCAATATCTTCTCGTTCAGAGAACCCATGATTGATTCGGGCCAAAGAACACATCCACTTTCGAATAGAACAATGGATAGCCCCCCATGTCAACTAGTGCGTTAAAATAGTATACAAAACTTAGCCCCCTCTCTTTGCACCTTTTCACATGACGACGATGAAGACGAGTAGACTCTGGATCGAAAAGGAGCTAGAAAGAGAGGAGTTGATTCCCGGGATGTCTTTGATAGAGGAAAGAAATTCGAGGTCCTGCTTGCGGTATTTCGTCACATATCAAGGTTATAAAAATTTTAGATGCGTCATTAACTTTAGTCGACGTCATCCTTTCGAGCCTCCCGTGGCTGGGTATCTGGCTTGTAAAAAATGGTTTGGAAACCAGTTATACCGCAAACTACAAGTGCAGGAATTTGAGCATGGCCACTGGCTACCTACTCATTCACTGAATCAGATCCTGTTGTTTTTGTTTGGGTCCTTAGAGAAGCATGTCACACTAAATATCCATCATACCAATGCCATCCATTACGATTTTAATCGCGATATTTATATGTGCATTTTGGAGTTTCTGCCATTGAGGGATATAGGAGCATTTGGGCAAGCAAGTCGAAGTTGCTGGATGCAGTTCTCATGTGAAGAGTTGTGGACACATCTGCTGCTTGCCCGTCCTCCAATTTCAGATGCATTCGTTTCAACTGGATCTCGAATTGGATTGACTAAATTGCTGGTTGACGGTGAATCTTGTTATGTTGGCAGCAAATCGGCGTATCGCCGAGGGCTAGAATTTCAAGATTCGTTGAAGTCGACACCAAATATGAGATTGTTTTTTCAGCAGTCCACAGAAATGCATATGTTGTCAGTTATTGCATCTTATGAACGTGTTTTGGACACTATATCAATATTGTATGCTGCTTGTGTGAGACAAAGAGCTCCAAGGGAACCGAATGCAGGCAGTGTCTTGGTAGCAAATCGTACGGAGAGACATTTTTCCGATTCCTTGCCATGGCTTATAAGGATTTTAAAGTTCGAAATTAAGGCAATTGAATTATCTTGGAACGACAATCGCCGAGACTCTACTTTCGATGGTGGTCATAACTCGAGTCATTTTCAATTTGAGCTTGCCCGTCTTTTTAATACTCAAGGCGAAGAGCTTCATCTGGAAAAGTTTAAAACTTTGGTTCAAAATAAGATCAGTATGTGGAAGTGGATAAATAATGAGAAATGCGATGTTGTTGGCAAGTTGGTGCTTTTGGCCAAAGTAGGAAGTTCTATGAAGAAATCGTTTTTCCGTCTTGTTGAATCAGGAACTGTTTTTGTGGATGTGCAGATCGAGGATGGATCATGGGTTGGGGCATCATATAAAATCAATAATAAAACCGCTGGTGAAGTTCAGATTTTCAACTTGGATCACGGAATGCCAGATTTCGTTTTGCGTCAAGAGACGATAGAAACCAAAGTAGCGCCTTATCGCTCTAGAAGCGGCAATATAGAAGAACTAGTTGAAAATGAAATGAAGCATAGTTTTGTAGCTCACTTTGATGATGTCTTCGAACAGGTTGTGCATGACACGAATGTAGAACAGGGAGTTGGGTCCTACGTCAAAGTGCCTGTGCGAGCTACTGGGTTTGGGTTGGTAACGTACGTTACACATGCTAAGCAGGATTTGCAGTCAATCATTGCCGATTATATGAGAATATGCAAGCATTTGAAACCACATGGCTCGTTTAATATCGAGTGTAGGGCGTTCGTCGTCCAAGGCATTGATCATGTTGCTGACTGGGAAAAGTTTTATTTGGGATCTAGCGGCGATGAAGAGGACGAAATACATCTGGAGGACGAGGGTTTAATAATTACTTATTTGGAGCTTCTTCGAACTAGAGCCTCGATGGTTGAAGATTCTCCGACAGCTCGTTCTATAGTATACGAATCGATAGGAGAAGAAGTTATGAAGGATGTTCAAAGCAACAATGACTTTCGGAGAAACGGTACATCCGGATTCGACAAGCGGCCTAGTATTTCCAATGCCACTGATGAGCTGAATTTGTTCTTAAACGAGTTCAAGTCCGTTCGCCAATTAGATCCTACCTCGCGTATTGGAGATCTACGGATTGATTCACAAGATGTGATCGAAATTGTATTTTGAAATCACAATGAAACAAATTCGATCATTTCTCGTAGTATTGCTGCTTCTGATTTCGCTTTAAACATCTTTACTTTCATCAAAAATATTCTTTATCCGTTGTTGTTTATTACATTAGGCGATTGGTGAGATCTACTTTTTCATAGATATTAATCAAAGCGGTTTCTTTCGGGTTTTAAATTCATGGATTGGAGATAGCACGAATCATAGTTAGTTTGAAGGCATATCATGGAATATGGTATGGCAAAAGGTTGATTAAGTACTTCAACACGATTAAAATTCTGCATGCATGTTTAGGGACTCTTCGTGTTCTTGTTTTCGTAATAGTCGCTGGTACTGAATCCTTCACGATATTTTTCCTTTGGGACTAGATTAACTTAAATGGAAGCTCCATATAAAGACGAACTGCGCTGTGATTCAAGTCTCAGCCACCAACTCTTTCCACTTAGTGCTACTATTGACACCATCAAGAACGGCGCATAGCACTGATACTGCTTCTCAAGCAATAACAGCTTGTTACACGATAAGCTCCCCAAAGAGCTCTTATTAATATATCTACTTGGTTCTCACACAGTCCCAGAATACACAATGGATACAAGGAGGTACTTGTTTGCACCCTCATCCGGTAGTTCCAAAGCTTCAGTATCTATATATCGTTTCTGTCATAAACTCTTCTAAAGTTGCACTGCATTGGATTTGTCGTCTCCTCCTTGCAAGTGCCGCAGCTTCCATATTTGTTTGACTCACTGAACTTGTCCTGCGGAAGACAGCAGTTGGTATAGATATCGTCTCTTGTGTTGTCTGAAAATGTCGCAATGCTTTGAAGAAGTATTGAAACCATGATGCTATGCACACGATATATTAAAATCCTTTCCCATGACCATCATGCTCATCAGTCTTAAGACGAGACTTCGTTATTGGCCCATGTGGGCGTGCAGCAATGTAGTGGAGTAAAGGCTTGATAAAGGGAGCAGAACTAGCCCAAACCCTATCGCATGCTTACGATTTATTGCGAAAATACGGAATTTATATATCCATATGACTGAACCTCCTTAATCAAAGGGCCACCTTAAAAATAATAAATTTAATTTCTTTGTTACAAGCGCTGCACTTATTGGCAGTCAATGCATCTGAATGTCTGCACAGTTCTATTAATAATAGCGAGATACATAAACATTTGCTGAACTTTCGTTACTTATTGCTGACCGGTGAAAATCAAGGCTGAAGAAGAAGAAAAGGACAAGGAAGAACAAGAAATCAAGGGAACATTTCGAACTAAGCGCACCAAGGTTGTGCTAAAGGAAGGTTGCGAAGCGAGTTAAGAGAAGTTATGTCAGTGGATTGGTACTGTGCGATGGTGCTACAACCAATGTGTTGCGTTTGGAAGAAACCATCCTGAGAAACTAAAACAGAAGAGTGCACTAGTCCTACGTGACCTATGTGATAATATAACATCGATGATACCAGACAATCCTTGGGTTGGAAAGTGTCCTAGTGATGTGAGAAAAGAAGCAGTTCGCGATTATTGCAAGGTGCTACAAATCAATGAACAAAATTATCACGATGCGAAAGAAAGGAATCCCGTTTCGTTTTAAAATGGAATTTAGAAGAAAGAGTGAGGTAATCAACGAGACCATCAAAATTCTATCGAAATATTGGGGTATCGAGAACAGTCATTTCTGGTGAATGACTTCACTAGTAAGGAGATGGATGCTACACCTAAGAAGGTACTTCGAGCCGTGAATATCACAAAAACTAGGATAGGATTGCATTTTAACTATACAGAAGGCGCAACTCTGGAAACTTCAACGTATCGTCCGCATGAAATCGTTGCATTGGATCCTGGTGTGAGGACATTCATGACAGGATATTATGCAGATGGGGTGGTAATTGAATGGGGTGCTGGCGAAATGAATCGAATCTACGCAATGTTGCGCTTTGCAGACAAGCTTCGTTCTAATATGGACAAGTGGAAGAATAAGATCGCCACTTACAAGGATGAATTGACTAAGGAGCATCCTGAGGTAAAACGACGAACTGTGGAGCTTACTAGGTTGAATGCTGCCAAGGCTCAACTAACGAATGTGTTGAAAGAAACCAACGCAACTTTCATTCAATATCGTTGTGAAAGTGTTTCCAAAAAGAAAGAACTGGCTGAAAAGACGGAATCGTTGGGTAAGGATCATCACGTTGTTAAAAAGTTAAAAAGGGAGATTCATAAACTTGATATTAACATGAAGCATCTGGTGGCGAGTGATCCCGATATTGCCAAGGCTCACAACGATGTCACCAGAAGTAAAGGTGAACTTGGAAAATACAAGGATGTGTTGGTAGAGAGCGATCACAAGTTTATCAAGATGGAGAAGCAATTCTCCACTTACAATCGCGCCTACCTCCGTTTGCTACTGAGACTTCGATACAAGATCGACGAAGCTCACAGCAAGCTTGCCAACTACCTATGTCGAAATGTACGCATAGTGTTACTACCAAAGTTTGAAACCTCAAGGATGGTAAAAAACGCAGATCGTAACATATCAGCTGTTACTGCTCGAAAGATGATGAATTGGGGACACTATAGATTCAGAAAGATGCTACTAAACAAGGCCGCTCTCTATTTGTGATGAGCACTACACCAGCAAGACATGTGAATCAAGTGGAGAACTTCACCACAACCTTGGAAAAAATAAAACCTTCGTCTGCCCTCATTGTCACTATGAGGCAGATCGAGAGATTAACGCAGCGAGGAACATCCTCCTCCGTTATCTATCCTTGAGCAACATCACATTCAAGCGAGGTGCACTTGGGAGTCGAACCAGTGCCCTATGCCCCTACAAGCCAGCCATAAAGTTAACGCAAAATGGTGTAAACACTTTTAGTATTTTGTCCAATTTGGATGATGTTGCTAATTTTTTGCAAATGAACGAGCCGCTTCGCAGCTCTCTTCGCGTGCATTGTTCTAAAGACTCTAAAAAAAAATCGATTTTGTTGTTGTTTAAAAAAAAATAACGCGACCAAAAAAAAGGGATTTTCATTAGGCAGACCCTGTTTTTACCACGGTCATAAAAACAAATCAGCAAAAATCCCTTTTTTTTGGTCGCGTTATTTTTTAGAGTCTTTAGATTACCAGGTACCAAGCCCCCCAAATTCGAGAAATAATTTTTTTTTTATTTTCGTTAGCGATTTTCTACCGAATTCTCTACCA
>Ga0209390_10004853_pt1 | contig 19750 bp, 18 predicted proteins | sample BON01_FD_187212 | JGI IMG/M metagenome (GOLD analysis project Ga0209390, IMG submission 187212) | Freshwater microbial communities from Lake Bonney liftoff mats and glacier meltwater in Antarctica - BON-01 (SPAdes) (version 2) | ecosystem: Environmental > Aquatic > Freshwater > Ice > Glacier...
CCTAAAGCTGAAAAGCCGAGTGTCATCGCCGCAGACTTTTTAATAAATTGTCTTCTGGGATTGTTTTTCATGATTGATTTTGGGTCTTAATTTAAAGTCTTGATCTTGATATTTTTGAAGCTCACTTTATCCCCGTGATCCTGAAGTAGGATGTGACCTTCTTTGGCTTCGCCAAAATTCTCCCATTTCGCGTACTTACTGATTGCGACCAAGTCTTTGAATTCTTGAGATCCTCTTTGGTATTCGATTACTTTAATACCATTGAGGTAATGCATCACTTTATTGTCAGCGGTGACTATTATTCGGCCTTTATTCCATCCCCCGATTGGTTTCATGAATCTAGGCTGCTTATCGGCTTTGATCAGATCATAAAGCGATGCAAGAGTTCTGTTGCCTTCTATACCCATTTTTGCATCAGGATGCTTTTCATCATCTAAAACCTGATATTCCAATCCAATCGCAGAGCCTTTATTTCCTTCGGAAAGAGTCACAAAATACTTTAAACCACTATTTGCTCCTTCGGAAAGTTTAAAATCAAAAGCCAAATCAAATGCGCTGAACATTTCCTTTGTTACAATATCACCTGCATTGGTGGATTCACTGCCGTCAGTTTTTGCGATGCTCAGGACACCGTCATTGATGCTCCATCCTCCATCCGGAAAAGAATCTTTGTAAGCTCCTTTCCAGCCTTCACTTGTTTTTCCATCAAAAAGCAATCTCCAACCTGTATTTTTTTCGTAGTCGGATAGGGAATTTAAGCGGTTGTTAACCACGAAAATTTCCTTGGAAAAAGGCTTAGGATGCAGATTTTCTGTTTGAATTCTGACGTTTTTGAAAGAAGTTTTTCTGCCTGCATCCTCCGCCTTCCGAATGCTATGTACTTGCAAGCCGATAAAACCATTTTTGTCCATACCATCTACAACGTAAGCGACCTCCTGTCCATTAAGCCAAGTCTTGATTTCATCCCCAATTACTTCGATTCTATAGGTATTGAATTCCCCCATTTTGAAAGCTGACCTTGCGGCTGGATTAAGTCCCAAGGGATACAACCAACCTCTTCTGGCTTCATCATATATTCCGGCTGACCATGCCCGCTCACTTGGATCCGCCTCGATCTGGTAGCCATAGACACGTCCTTTCCCATCTTTACCTGCTGGGTCATATTGCCCTCTTGCCATGATGCCCGAGTTGCTGGACAGATGCTCTACTTTGAGATCTACTTCCAGTATAAAATCGCCAAACATCTCCTCGGTGATTAAAAAAGTGTTTGGAGATCCAGCCACGGCTGTCCCGACGATCACGCCATCCTCTACATCAAATGTGGCAGTACCGGCTACAGTTTTCCAACCAGTCAAATCGGTGCCGTTAAATAAGTTTTTCCAGTCTTCTTTTTCTTTGGTCTCTGCCTTGGAAGAACTTATACTGAAAAATGCCGCGCAAAAAGCAAGGCATATAGTTCGGGTGTATTTCATAAAATTGGGTATTGTTTTAATTAAAATTCATGATTTAAGCCTTGTGGTACAAGTTGCTTTACATTGAAACTACGCAAACGATTGCGATTTTGTGGAAGAAAAATGACAAATGCCACTTACACTTAGAAGAGCGGAAAGTTTCGATTGATGTTGTTACTTTTGCGCATGCTTGATTTTAATCTCAAAGGAAAAGTGTTTATCACTTGTAAGGATCGCTCAGTTTCTTATTTGGAAAAGGAAGTGAGGGAACTCGGATTCGTTCCTGATGCGGTCACCCGCACCGGGGTGGAATTGCAGGCCACGCTGGAGGAATGCATGGATCTGAATCTTTATTTGCGCACCGCCTCGCAGGTACTTTACGAAATCAAATCGTTCTACCTCCAAAATGCAGATGATATCTACCGCCGATTCAAAGCCATCCCATGGGAAGAATATCTGGACGTGGATGGGTATTTTTCGGTGGGTTCGGTAGCTGATAATGAAAGTATTACTACTCCGCTGATCGTGAATGTCAAGGTGAAAGATGCTATTGTGGATCGATTCAGAGAGTTGAAAGGACGCAGACCTGACTCAGGTTCGGACTATGATGGATTGGTTTTTCAGGTTTATTGGAAAGAAACCCAAGCTTCGGTTTACATCAATACTTCCGGTGCAACGCTCGCCAAGCATGGCTATCGAAAAATCCCCGGAAAGGCGCCCATGATGGAAGATTTGGCCTCTGCCACCATCTATGCCACTGAGTGGAATACGCGAGTGCCTTTCATCAATCCGATGTGCGGTTCTGGAACTTTGGCGATCGAAGCGGCTCTCATGGCCACGAATCGCTATCCTGGATTGTATCGGGATCATTATTCCTTTCAGCATTTGCTTGGATATGATGAGCAGGCTTTTTTGGCTAAAAAGAAAAAGCTTGAAGGCAAAATTCAGGAGATTCCCGAACTCCAAATTGTAGCCTCCGACATTTCTCTTCAGGCTATTGCTTTCGCAAAAGAAAATGCAATCACGGCCGGCGTAGATCATATGATTGATTTTCAAGTCTGCGACTTTGAGGATACTGAGATTCCTGAGCGACCAAGAGGAGTGATTATCTTTAACCCTGAATATGGAGAGCGATTAGGTGAAAACGAGGAGCTCGAACTGACCTACAAACGTATGGGAGACTATATGAAGCAGAAGTGTGCTGGTTTCCGAGGTTATATTTTTACCGGAAATATGGAACTAGCCAAAAAGATCGGACTGAAAGCCAGCCGAAGAATCGAGTTTTGGAACGGCACAATCGACTGCAGATTGCTTCGATACGATATGTACGAAGGAAAAAAGGAAGAATAAATCAGAAGGCTAAAGTGAGAAGTCTGAAATTTCAAACTTCTCACTTTTGCTTTTATACTTTTACTGGTGTTCGTCTCTCAATAAATCATTTACAGTTTTGACTGGATTGAAGGTGATTAGCGGCACTTCCACGAAGATGGTATTCCAACCTGCCATTGCTCCATTCCAAAGACCCGGTAGTTCTAAAGCTTTTAACTCCCGGCCACTTTTGGATTTTTCGGTAATAAAGCTCGTTTTCATATCGCGAAATTCCATCAGGTCAAATGATTCGCCTTTGAAGTTTCTTGTACCACAAACCAAGTCCACCGGGTTAAAATGAGTGGCTGCGTTCATGTATTCCTGAGATTCAGAATCATTCAAATCAATCTGAGCAGTTTCGAGAATCTGAAGAGATTGTGAGCCATCGGCCTCTTTGATCCAGAAAGGGCCACCTCCGGGTTCACCTGTATTTTTCACCATTCCACACACCCGGATTGGCCGGTTGAGCTTAGCTATCAAGTATCCTCCTTGATACTCTGCGGTGTTGGAATCAAAATTGTTTGGAAATTTAGCTCCCAAGTCAGCGGTAAAAACTGATTTAGCTCCTGCCACTGCTTCTTTGGAAAAGGATTCTTCGAGATTTTTTAAAGCTGTGAAGACTTTGGCCTGAATCTCCAAGAGTAATCCACCAATTGCCATTTTATAATTTTTGGTTTCTTCCTTCAGCCGATCAGGCACAACGTTGTCAATGTTTTTGATAAAAATCAAATCTGCCTTAATGTCATTTAAATTGTCTAGTAAAGCCCCGTGACCTGCTGGACGGAAAAGTACGCTTCCATCTTCTTCCAAATATGGATCATTATTAGCCTCAACTGCAATAGTATCTGTGGTTTTCTTTTGAGTGGAGTAGCTGATTTCAAATGCTACTCCAGACTCGCTGGAAAGTGTCGGTACGATAGAATCAATTTCCGATTTGAATTTGGTTTGATGCTCTGGAGAGACGGTAAAGTGGATTTTGACCTTATTTCCCGAGCCCAAGGCATATTGAAGGCCTTCGATCAAATGCTCGTGAGCAGGCGTTCGTCTCTTGTTAGGATAGGAGTGGAAGCGAAGCAACCCTTTCGGTAAGTTACCGTAACCCAACCCTTCATCCAGAAGTAAGGCAGCCAAAATACTTTTATAATCTTTGGTGTCCAGCGCATGATTGATGCTGCTATTTTGAATTTTCAGAACTTCATTCAGATCATCGTAAAAAGCAAATTTTTCGATATTATTCATGAATTTTTGGACAAATGCACTTTGGCTCAAATCACCATCTCCTTCCAGAAAAGCAAATAAATCCTTAAACATACGTGAGGCGGCACCGCTTGCAGGGACAAATTTAACTACCGCAATACTTGCTGCTTGCTTCGGGTAAGTGGAAGTGAAGTGCTCCAACTCATTTGAGTCTAATACCTTGATTCCATTACCTGGAGTAGCAGGTGCTGTGATAGCGAGGTAAGGGAATCCTGATTTGAAATTCTCAATCTGTGATGCTGCGAGCTCGGGGTTCATTCCCTGCGTGGTTATTTGTTGTGCTAGAGTGGTATTCATGGTTTTTGGGTTTCGAAAAGTGTGACTGTAAGATAGTAGACCGAAGTATGTTCCTCAAATCAATTCAGAATTTTTTTCTAAAAGGTCGGTTTTGCCATAAAATACGATAAGGTTTTACCAAAACGGGTGGATGTTTTTTTACCACAAAGAGCACAAAGGTTTCACAAAGGACACAAAGTAAGATTTTGGGTCTTTCTGATAATTTTTATTCTGGAAGAAAACAAATGTATAGACCGCTTTGATAGTAGAATCATTAATCAAAAATATTCTGGGTCTAGGCGGGATTGGCGTCAATCGAGATAGTAAGGTTTCGCCAAAACGGGTGGATGTTTTTTTACCACAAAGAGCACAAAGGTTTTACAAAGTTTTTTCTTTTTTTTCCTTCGTGTCCTCCGTGTCCTTAGTGGTTTAACTCTTCTTTACTTTTGCTAACATAGGAGAGCACAAAGGTTTCACAAAGGTCACAAAGTAAAATTTTGGGTCTTTCCTGATAATTTTTATTCTGGAAGAAAACGAATAGACCTTGAAGGTTTTGCCATAGATTAATTAATTTTCTCAAATGCTTTTCCTCAAAAACGCTTAGAAATTTTTTCCCGCGTCGTTGCGCCGTAGCGAGTTTTTTCCATTGCTTTCTACCCAACTGCAAAGCTTTTCAAGTGAAACCTCACTGCATGTCCCGGTTTCTTTTGTGCCAATAGGGATATGGAACTGGCTGCTAATTGCAGAATTCGAGGATAACCTCCTGTGACTTGTGCATCCCGCATCAAGATCAGCAGTTTGCCTCCGGAGGTTAATTGAACCGTCCCAGGATATACTGCTGATGTCATTTGTTCTGGGATTTGATTGTGTAATAGCTCCTCCAATTGAAAAGCCATCCGATTGGCCAGCGTTGAAATTGTAAAAGATTTATGGAACAGTTCTGTCTTGCTTTCTTCTGAAAGTGCCTCAAAATCAGGCCCAGGAAAGATATCCAAACGTTCCTCTTCCAGCCACTTCAAATCCATCTTCACAGCTGAAAAAGTCTCTTTCAGATGAGCTTGATTGGTGAAGAATGGAATTTTCTCGCCTTTGATCAGCATCGGAGAAGGCGTGATTTTTGAATACAAACTCCTAGATTCCAAAACAGCCATCGTTTGAAACCCACTTGCTATTCCCAAATAAACGATGCTTCCGAGGTGGAATTTACCAATTACCAATTCATCACCTGCATAGACTCTGACCAATGTGGAGGAAGTCAATGCTCCGTTTTTTCGAATCTCAGCTTTGGCTCCTGCCAAAGCAATGGTAGCATCGCTATCAAAGCTACATTTGAATCCCGGCTGGAGAATTTCCAAAACGGCTGCGTTTGGTTTATTTTTCAACAGATGATTTACCCAATCAAAGGAACGCTGATCTTGCGCTCCCGAAATCGGAATTCCCCAATGACCCAGCCCAATTCGACCCAAATCCTGAATACTCGTTCCTGGATTGGTCTTCAAAATCTCCAAATAGCCAATATCCTTAATCATGGCTTGTAGGAAAAGTGGAATTTTGTGATTGTTGGTCATATTCTTCCAGATCGATCGGGATGAATTTAATTCGTTCACCAGGCTTTGCAAATACCGGTGGATTCGCTTCTGGATTAAAAAGCGAAATAGGTGTTCTTCCGATGACATGCCAGCCTCCGGGACTTTCGGTAGGATAGATTCCCGTCTGTGCACCACCAATCGCAACTGAGCCAGCCTCTATTTTCCGATCAGGAATATTTTTTCTACGAAATTGCAAGGCCGGATCCAGGCCATTCAAGTACATAAAACCGGGCAGAAAACCGAAGAAATGAATTCGGTAGCTAGCCTGGTGATGAAGTTTGACAAGTTCGTCGAGGGTAAGCGACTTTGAATCAGCAAGTGTTTGCAAATCCCTTCCAACTATAGGATCATAGCAGACTGGTATTTCCCAGACCTTTTCAGGAAGCTGAGACAATTCTAATTCTGATTCAAAAAACAGCTTCCAGCTATCTAAAGCTGATGGGTTGAGTTCTTGATTTAGCCGACACGAAAGTGTCTGAAAGCCTTTTCTAATCTCGATGATATCAGTTCCGAATTGAAAGCCAATTGCAATCTCCCAACCTAAAATATGCTGTAAAAGCAAATCAGTAGGCTTTTCGGCCCAAAAGAGCTCGATGATATTTGTGCCAATTTGTCGGAGACTTGGTTTCATTTCCAATACTTCTCTCGAAGAATTGGGAGAAAATCCATCAAGCCGGGATTATCACCATGAAAGCACAGGGTTTTGGCTTCAACTGGAATCTTTTTGCCAGAAACCGTAATAATCTGATTCTGCTCTATAATGGATCGGATTTGTGGTTCAACTGTGTCTGTTGACGTGAAAAGTGAATTTGCTTCGCTGCGGGATTGTAATTGATAGTTGTCAAGATAGGCTCGATCTCCAAACACTTCCAGGCGAGTTTTCAAGCTAAACTGCTCCGCCCAGAAAAGCATTTGCGAGCTTGGGGAAACGAAGATTGGAATTCCTTTATAATTTCCAGAAAGCCATTTACAGAGGTTTTGTGCTAAATCTGCATTTGCCATGGCGTCATTATAGAGTGCTCCGTGGAATTTGATGTGATCCATCACTAAATCCAGATTAGCTGCTACTCGGTTGAATCGATCGACTTGCTCTTTCAATGAGCCTGTCAAATCCGTGAATTCGATTTGCAAAGTTTTTCTCCCAAAGCTTTCCTGATCAGGATAGGATGGATGAGCTCCGACTTTTACACCAGATTCTTTAGCAAAGATTAAACTTTGGCTTATCGTAGTCTCATTTCCAAAATGTCCTCCACAGGCAATACTGGCATAGTCTATGAGCGAAAAAACCTTTTCTTCGTCTTGTACCCCTTCACCGAGGTCACAATTAATTTTTGGAAGTTTGGATGATTTCATACGAGTAGAAAAATACTGAAATTATCGTGAAGGCTTGGAATTTATTCTTAAAACTTATTTTTGATTTTTTTCTAGCTAAGAACTTTTTTTTCTCTTGCAACGTCGCAGCGTTACTATGCAAAAATTGATTCGTCTTCGATGGAAAGGTATCCTAATATGATTGAAGCCACTTAGTATTTCCTGCTGCATCATTTATTATCTAAAAATAATTTGTCTAAAAAGGCTAAATAAAATCTTTCAAACAAAGAGACATGGGGTTCACTGAGAGAGCAAAGAGACAATAGGGTTGACAATATCCTCGTACAGTTTCCGATCTGGTAATTTGTATTGGCTGCGTCTATGAAGTAAAAAGATTTCACTTTATAAAATGTCCTAGGATATTCATAAACTAGCTTTCAAATTACTTTCAACTTTGTTAATCCCAATATTCATTATCTATTTCGTTAAATTTATGACACTCTAATATTTTCACGATGTATTCAGAGAAATAGAAGCCATTAACTATTCTAATTACTCTGGATCATCGCTTATGATCAAAAAGCTTATGCTGAATGTTGTGCCTTCACCTTCTTTGCTGCTTACTCGAATCGACCCGTTGTGGCTTAATATTATATTTTGAGTATTGGTCAAGCCAAGACCTGAACCATTGTTTTTGCTCGTAAAAAATGGTTCAAATAGTCGCTCTAGATTTTCTTTTGAAATTCCCGAGCCATTATCTCTTATTTTTATCTTGCAATGATCGCCCTTGATGTAGGTCTTTAGATACAATTCTCCTATTAATTCCTCCATCGCCTCAACAGCGTTGACAATAAGATTGGTCAAAGCAATTTTAACTTTTTCACCATCAACTTTTACGTCACCGATTTCAGGATCATAATCCTTGATTAATTTTATTCTCTTGAGGTCGATACGATCCTTTACTACTTCGAGCGCCTCATCCAATATTGTATTGATTGAATATTTGGCAATATTCAACTCGGAAAATCGTGTGCTTTCCAAAAGCTGCGTAACCAATTCATTGATTCGGGTGCAGTTTCGCTGAATGACTTCGATCAGATCTCCACTTTCTTTAAGGACTTCGGCTGGCAACTCCAATTGGAGCTGATCTGCTGCCAGTACAATGGTGGTAAGAGGATTTTTGACCTCATGAGCAAGGAGTCGGGCCATTCTACCTGTCGATGAGAACTTCTTTAAGTTGTGATCTTCCTCTTCTCTGTTCTTGATCGCTGACAGGTCTTTGATAATCACTTGATATATATCGGTCTCTTGCTTGGCAATACTTACCAATGCTCTAAAGAAGTGACCTTCTTTTCCTATCAAAGTAGACTCAAACTCAAACAATTCCAGCTTCTTATCCAGCTTTTCAATTAGATCCATTCTGCAATCAGCCTCATAAAAAAAATCGCTAAAGTAGAAACCTGATCCCTTTGAAATCTCATGTGGATCTGCGCCAAATTTTTGAACGAAAACAGGATTACCCTCCAAGATTTTACCTGACGCATCTATTAGCATAAACGGATCGCCTGCTTTCTCAAAAATAGAACGAAATTTTCGCCCTGCGATATCCAGCTGCTTTATGATCTGCGAATCCCGGAGAGCGTAGCGCAGTACGCGATCCAAGGTTTTTGAGTCAAACTCCCCTTTAACCAGATAATCCGATGCCCCTAGCGTTAGCGCTTCTCGATCAATGTATCCGTTGCTCATACCCGTCAGCATGATCACAGGCGAATGAGGATGTTTAGATTTTATTTCTTTGATCAAATCAAGCCCAGTATCTTTTCCCAGTTTGTAGTCTACGAGGAAAACTTCGAACGTTTTAGAAAGCTTTTCCCGCGCTTCTTGAAAAGAACTGGCACGTTCCAGTTTATATTCGGAATCTTCTACTTTTTTTAAAAGCATACTGACTAAAAAGAAATCGTCAGGATCATCATCTATATATAGGATGTTAATTGGATTCTTTGGCATATTCTAGAAGGTCAACTTGGTAGGACAACAGTACGTGCCCAATAATTTTCTATTTCTTCAGTGATTTTAAGTAAACCTTCAAACGAACTTGGCTTGGTAATGAAGCTGTTGCTTCCCAGACTATAGGAGGCGTCGATATCTTCTTTTGAAGTTGAAGTAGTGAAGATGATGACAGGGATTTTCTTCAAAACATCATGACTTTTGATTTCAGCTAATGCCGCTTTCCCATCTTTGCGAGGCATATTTAAGTCGAGGAGGATGATATCCGGTACTGGATATTTTTCGTCTTCATCATAAGGAGTCACTCGATTGAGATATTGAATAAGTACTTCACCATCTTCTACACAGATGACATTGTTCTGTGGAAGTGTTCTTGCGAAAGCTTTCAATATTAAATATTTATCATCTTCATCGTCTTCAGCGATAAGGATGGTTATTTTCTTTTTCAGAACCATAGTGTAATTAATCTGTCTTGCGATTGATGTTAGTAATCTTTAAAAAAAATTAAGTTAGTTAATCTTTGGTATAATTATATTAAAAGTAGAACCAATATATGGTTTACTTTGGGCAAATATTACTCCTTTATATTTTTCGATGATTCTTTTGGTAATTGCCAATCCTATTCCAGTTCCCTCGTATTCATGTTTTCCATGCAGGCGCTGAAATATGGTAAATATACGTTGGGCGTACTCCTCACTAAATCCAATTCCATTATCGCTTATCCGAATCAAATGATATGCTTGATCTTGCTCTAAGTGTGGAAATTGTTTGATGATTTCTTTATTTGCAGCTATAGAATCAATTTGAATTTCAGAAGGTTTATTTGGTTTGGAAAACTTGATGGCATTCGAAATTAAGTTTTGAAATACTTGCTCCAATTCAGTATTACTACCTTTTACTATCGGCAAATCCGACACTGTAAGTTTTGCATTCTTTTCTACGATAAGTATTTCAAGGCTTTCTATTACTTGGTCGATTACAATGTTCAATTCAAGTTCTTCCATGCTGTTATCATTTTCCCGACCCGCACGGCTATATTCAAGTAGATCGATGATCAATCTTTTCATTCGGTTTGATGAGGAGATAATACGATCCAGATACATTTCACCATCTCCCTTTAACTCCTTTCGATATTGATAAATAAGTAAATCTGAGAAGGAAGTGATTTTCCGTAGCGGTTCTTGCAGGTCATGAGATGCCACGTAGGCAAACTGCTCCAGTTCTTTGTTGGATTCATCTAGCAGATTCAACTTTTCTTGCAGGCTATCTTGGTAAGCTTGGGTCTGAAGTATTGCGTTTTTCTGATTTTTATTATAATGAAGGACTGAAAACAAAGTGAGAAGGCCCATTGCAATGGACAAAAGGGAAATCAAGCTTACTGTAAAAGGCAATGCCCTGATATTATTTAGTAGTCCAGAGTTTTTTTCTGCAAAGGTTCTGGATTCCTCCTCATTGATACTCATAATTATTCTTTTGATGTTTTGATAATTATCAATTGCACTATTCACACGTTGATCTGTGAGAAAGCCTACAAGGCTTTTATTTTCCATGTAGTATGATTTGGTCTTTTCGAAAACTTCCGCCCTTACTCGGATTATTGACTCTAAATCTCTCAAGTAATTTTGTTGAATCTCATTTTTAGAGGTTATATTCTGAAGACTTCGATGCACTTGCTCACCTTCAATTATGGAATTCTCATAATTCTCTAAAAATTTCCTATCTCCAGTGATGATGTACGCTCGAATGTTCGACTCGCGCTCCAGTATCGTCAAATATAATGCATCGGTGAGCTGCATGACTTCTTCAGCCTTCATGATTTCAGAAGTATAGAATCCTATACGGTCTGCAACCCAATACGAGGTCGCACTTCCCGCCAATATTAATATCAGAGAGAAAATTGCATAGATCTTAACCCTTCTTATGGAAGGAGATAAGATACTCGGCATAAAAACTTTGCCATTAATGGGGAATTTTTTACTCATTTCTAATAACATTTTCGTGATATCAGTATGGTTGGGTATTTAAAAATTGCTTTAAATCTTAATTTGAGGCAATTTTATCTGTTTTCCTTTTAAGGCACAAACATTGGATTTAGAATTTTTAAATATTACCATACTTAACCTTACCCACTATAAGCTCTTTTGTTATATTTTATTCTGATAATCTTTGTAATCGTATAGCTTGTTCAGGTATTTGCATACAGAACGAAGGTTTTGATTCACGCTACATTAACTCCGGATGTGATTGAGAGATTGTCCCGATTGATTGGCGGGAGATGCTTATAAAGCTCAAAATATAATCTTAAACAATTAATTTCAAGTTAACCAACAGAAATATTATTTATACAGAATTGAAGGTTAACTGGACGATGATTATGCGAAAAATAAGATAGAAGTATGGTGAGTTCACTGGCGATGGCCTGACTTTGGCAATAGGTATAGAAGATAAAAAGCGGGAAGGCCTCAAAAAAAAGTTGGAAAAACTAAAGTTGAAATAAATAAAGAAATTCGTAACCATTGAATATAAAAAAAATGAGTGACACTATGAAAAGCAAAACAATTTGGATCAGTGGACTTTTGGCAGGAGTAGCAATAGGAGCATATTTCTACAAAAGTCAGAACCAACTCGACCCAGAGCAGAAGAAAGTCAAAAAACTGGTGGCAGATCTACAATCTGTAGTAGTAGAGATTAAAGAGAAATTATTTTCTAGCTGCCAAGAAGGCTTGGAGCAGACCAAGAAAAAAATATATACTGTAAAAAATTAAGATTAGATAAGGGTGAAAAACGTAAAGGGTGTGGTCTTTGACCACTCCTTTTATTTAAATTGAGAATAAATCGAAAATTATATAATAAAACGAGCTGTTAAAGTGAACACTAATAATTTGATCTTAGTTATAGATGATGAGCAAGAGATAAGAGTGTTGTTAAAGAGATTTTTAACTAAAAAAGGATACGAAGTAGTTTCTGCCGGTTCTATTATGGAGGGTCGTATTGCGCTAAATAGGAAAAGACCATTCCTAATTTTTTTAGATATAAATTTACCTGACGGAAACGGTTTGGAAGAATTAAAAAAAATCAATTCGGAAGAGCATCCTTACCAAGTCATCATGATGAGCGCTTTTGATGATCAAGAAGTAAGATCTGAGGCGATTAATTCAGGAGCAATAGACTTTTTGAGCAAACCATTTAATATTGCTCAACTAAATCAATTAGTTAAAAATCAAATTAAATCATAAAAACATGGTCAAAATCTTAGTTATAGATGATAATATTGACATTTGTCAACTTTTGGAGCGGTTTCTTACTAAGAAAGGATACGAAGTCGAAACAACTATTTCTGGCAAAACCGGAATCGATTTGATCAAAAAGAATCATTTTGATCTTGTTTTTTGTGATTTCAAGCTTCGAGACATGGATGGTAGAGAGGTATTGAAGCAAGTAAAGAAAAACTCTCCAGATACTCAAGTAGCCATTATCACTGGGTACGCAGATATTAGAATCGCGGTGGAAGTAATCAAAAACGGCGCATTCGACTATGTGACTAAGCCGCTTATACCAGACGAAGTTATCAATCTTATCGAAAGAGCTTTGGATAAAACTGAACGAGAGAAAAGCCCCATCAATACGGAGTCTCAAATAAAAAGCATTTCGTCTAAAACAAATGATTCTGGAAACTCAAACTATCTTAAGGGAACGGGCAAGGAATCTAAAAAGCTGTATAAAGAAGTGAGTTTGGTCGCTCCTACACACCTATCAGTTATAATCTACGGTGAAAGCGGCGCCGGTAAAGAAAACATAGCCAAGATTATCCACGATCAAAGCGCTCGTGCTGGAAAACCTTTCGTAGCCATAGACTGTGGATCGCTGACCAAGGAACTGGCAGGTAGTGAACTTTGGGGTCATGAGAAAGGATCATTTACCGGAGCAACTGCCGACAAACCTGGTCAATTTGAGATCGCCAACGGAGGAACCATATTTTTGGATGAGATATCAAATCTTTCTTACGAGATCCAAGTCGGTCTATTGCGACTAGTTCAAGAGCGAAAGCTTCGAAGAATTGGAGGTACGAAAGACAAAGATGTGGACGTGAGAATTTTGGTGGCTTCCAATGAAGACCTGAGAAGTGCTGTTGAAGATGGCAGATTCAGAGAAGATCTTTATTTCAGATTCAATGAGTTTAGCATCACGGTACCACCGCTTCGGGATCGCAAAAAAGATATTGAGGCATTTGCAGCCCATTTCCTTGAACTTTCCAATGATGAATTGGGTAAGAAAGTATTTGGATTTGAGCAGGAAGTAATGGATGTCTTTATGGAATATCCTTGGCCTGGAAATCTTCGGGAAATGCGTAATATCATCCGACGAGCCACGCTATTAACTGATGGAGGACGAATGACGCTTTCAGCTTTGCCACCCGAAGTGGTCTACTCAAGAAAGTTCAGTTTCAGTGACTCAGGAAATGATGAAGAATCTACACCACGACTTAAAAAAAAGCAACATAATCTGAAGGATGCAGCTGCTGAGGCAGAAGCAGAATTACTGAAAAAGGTGCTAGTGGAAGTAAAATATAATAGAACCAAGGCCGCTGAAAAGCTGGGTATAGATAGGAAAACCTTGTTTAATAAAATGAGATTGTACGAGATCTAGTTATTTAACTTATACCTAAGCTCGCATACTTCTCAAGCCTTAAGATATTTTTTTGAGATTAAACTTATATAATTGGGTATTGAATCTTCCGTTCATTTTCAGCTTTATATTCTGCTATTTCTTGAAACATAAGATCGTTAAGAGGTATTTGAGTGAAAGGAATAGTTTTGAACTCATTTCTTGTTCAGACGCTCATTTGATGAAATACAGTTGATTTATTTTTAACTCCCCTCAATCACTGTTTTCCATATGAAACCTCAAATAAGCCATCCTAAAAAATCCATTTTGAATAAAGTGAAAATTGTTATGCTCAATTAATATGTAGATAAAAGAAGAATCTTGAATCTGGTATGAAACTGATATTTAAATATAATTATATTTTACTTGATTTATCCAAGCCTTTTTTAATCGAACGAAATCCTTTGATATATATTCCGAAGCAGATTTTATAAATAATGAAGCCATTCATGACAGAGATTGTCAATCCATTCCCTATATAATTACGGAAGATTATTTGGCCTCATTTGATTCTTCGGTGGTAGCATCTCAAAAGCATTTCAAAAAACTATTAATTTTGCCATCTGTCCTGAATGTGGAAGTCATAAAGAGATTTGTCATTATACTTTCTGGCAGTATTTGGAGGAAGAAAATCAATCTGACTTCACTAGAGATTACTAAATTAGATTTTATCTTTAAATTAGTATAAAATATAACTAATACTAGCTAATGCCATTACCAGACTGTTTTTCAGGATTAATCTACATTGATGAGATTTATATTCTCAGAATATCATCTTAGATAACAAGTACCTCTTCATTGTCTGATTCCCATTAGATTCATGGTTTAACCTTAAAATCTATTAAGATACCAGTTGTATTAATCCGTTATTGTATAGTCTTAAGGAACTACCTCCTTTACTATTATTGCTGGTGGATATAGTACTCATTAATTATTCAGAGAAATTATTTTCTACTATTGTGCTCATCGAATTGGGGATATTATTACCCAATTAAATTTAGTCAAATATTTTTTGGAATTAGTGTTTAGAATATAATTTCCTATTTTGGATGAATAGTAAAATTTTATACTTGTGTTTATAAGGTTTTCGTTTTGTTGTTGGGAGATATCGGTTTGGCACAGGGCTTGGACTGTAATGAACACGACAACTTAATAAATACATACAGATATGATAACTACTGAAAAAGCAACTTTAGCAAATCATTTAAAATTAGACGATAAAGCAATGTCTAATTTGAATGACAAATTGAATGACTTGTTATCCGATTACCACGTTTTTTATCAAAGTGTAAGAGGTTTTCACTGGAATGTGAAAGGTGAAAATTTCTTTGAACTTCATAAAAAATTTGAAAAACTCTACACTCAGCTTCATGAGAATATTGATGACCTCGCTGAGCGTGTAAATACAATCGGATTCAATCCGCTACATGCGTATTCTGATTACCTGAAGCATACTATTCATAAGGAGATTACGGATGTTAGTGACAGTGATGAATGTGTGAAGCATGTAGTCACCGGATTGGGTATCTTAGCTCACTCTCATCGAGAGGTAGCAAATATGGCAGGCGATGCCGGTGATATTGCCACCGAAGATTTACTTACTCAGTTTGTGGGAGATCTAGAAAAGCGGATGTGGATGTTTACTATGTATTCGAAGTAAGAAAAACTTATAGATAAAATAAAAAAACCGAAGCTATCACTTCGGTTTTTTTGCTTTTGAGCTTCAGAACTTAAAATAAAGACTTTTAGGCTAATGATTTCCTACAATACTCCACACACTTCTGAACCTCTTTCACTGCATCAGAATTCGATGGAACTGCATACTCCAATTCGATAGTTGCTGGGAATTTGTACTTATTGTTCTTCATCAGTTGTAGTATTTCAGAAATTGGTGTGTCACCATTTCCCCAAGCAAGATTTTTTTTCCCATTAGCTGGGGTAGTCCGATCTTTAGTGTGCATACTTAGAATTCGGCTATGTTGCTCGTTAATCAATGGAAGTAAGTCGGAATGTCCGGCAGCGATATAGTGGCCCGCATCGAGATTCAATCCGTTTTTTGGGCTTTGAGCCAAAGCAGTATCCCAGAAGTCAAATGTCTCTTGCTCGTGTCCATGATAGCCTACAGCCATACCGTATTTTTCACCCATTTTACCAAGTTTGAGCGTTTGAGCATCATCTGAAGGATGCTCCAAGGTGATATGAGAAGCCCCCAGAGCTTTCCCAGCTCTCATTCCGTAGGCGATATCAGCATCTGAGTTATTTTTCCCAAAAGCGTTTGGCTTAAATGCATAGATGCTTACACCTGCATTTTTGTACATTTTTCGCATTTGTTCAAATTGCTTCATATCTGCAGTAGCCCGCCAATCTGATACTTCTTTCTCATAGGATTCAATTTGAGTTCGAAGGTCAGCTAGTTCGAGTTTCTCATCGGCTGTCAGTTCTTCTCTTCTTTTTGCCTTGCCATTCAATAGTGATAAACGACTTCTATCGACTTTGGAAGCAGGTCTTCCTACAAAGGTTTCGGCAGGTTCTCCCATTAGTTCAATAGCGCTTAGACCACTATCTATTACATATTGCAAGGTAGCCTCGGCACTTTGATCGGCCATGGAGCGGAAGGAATAGGTGATGCATCCAATCTGAACTCCATTGATCAGAGAGTTGGGTTTATTGAAATTGTGAATTAGAGCTGGAGCTCCTTGGAGCCAAGTGGGAGATGTGAGCAGTCCTGCCACTCCAAGGGAGGACTTAATAAGGAAATCTCTTCTGGTTTTCATAGGTTATGGGTATTTGATTTATTGCTTTTCCAAGGAAAAAAGAATAAATCAAAAGAAAAATCCATTCCTGTAAAAACAATCAATAATGAATAACTATTGACTTGCGAGTTTGCAATAACTTTATTGAAATCATTTTGCATTGTATATGGTGTAAACTCATTGCAAGCTGAATTTAAAAATGATTAATTTCCTGCAAATACAATAAATATATATTTTGTTTTCAAAAGCTAAACTTCCCATAAATTTAAAATCACTTTTTCGATAAATTTACTAAAATACTGCGCTCTAATTTTGCGGTAAAATTTTAGAAATTAATGATCCAACTTATTAGCAGTAAATGCAGATAGTCTCTTTTACAAATGCGATAAAACCAGGCAAAGGATACTTGGCGTAGCGATTAATGTCTACAGCCCGTCACAAAAACAAATGGGTGCGGGTCAAAGTGAATCCATTTTTTACATAGTGCGATTGCGTTCGGGTTTTTGGAAGCTGTAAGGATATTGCTAAAGAGAGCAATCTCTGTAAAGATCTCAAAGATCAAAGGGAAAAAGCGCTAAACAAAGAAAACTACTTTCAGTCTTTAGTTGATAGTCAGAGTTTTTTTATGAAAAATCTGATTTCAAAGGTCAACAGACTTTTTTTAACGAGGTATTTAGAAACCGATATAGTTTTCAAGAAGTGACTGATTTTTCTAAAGACTTTAATCTTTTTCAACTCACCCATAAAATGGATCTGCATAAAGCCAGAGTTTTGATGAGGAAATGCTTCAATGATCCGGAAGTCACACAGCAACCTAGTTTGAATTATGAGCTGATTAATTTGGAGCATATGGTTGATAAAGTGGTCAGCATTCTGATCGGTGACATTCTCAACACTAATGCCAAAATCTGCATAAACATTGATACAGCAATAGCAATCAACGCTGTGCCAAGCTATCTAGAAAGTATTATATTAAACCTGATCAGCAATGCGATCACCTATCGAAGTCGTGAGCGAAAACTTGTTTTGAATATTTCTGCGGAGCGTGGGCGCAATGTGAAGTTGATTGTGACGTTTGCTGATAATGGAATAGGAATTGAAATAGAAAAGCACTCGGACAGAATCTTTAAACTCTATCAAACAGTATTGCAAAATCCTGGTTCAAGAGACTTGGGCTGATATTTGGTAAAAAGTCAGATAGAATCCAAAGAGAATGAAATTTCCTTGGAAAGTACACCCGGTGTTGGACCGCAGTTCACCTTACATTTGAAAAATGGATAATTGTAAATTGTTTTTGATTGATGATGATTCGATTTCTCTGATCATTACAAATAAATTTTTAAAAAGGCATGAAGGCTTTCGTGAGTCAGATATTTGCTACTATGCAAAACCAGAGGAAGGTTTGGAATCTGTACGCAAGGAACTATCAAATGAGAATATTAATAACTTTTGGATTCTCTTGGATATAAACATGCCAATCATGAATGGTTGGGATTTTTTAGATGGTCTTCAGGGATTCAATTCTGAAGGTAGAGTCAAAGTCATTATGCTGACTTCGTCCATCAATGATGAGGATCGGGATATGGCTAAGAGTTATGCCTCTGTTATAGGATTTTTATCTAAGCCAATAGATGAAGAGAAAGTAAAAAATGTGTATGAATTGATCAATTATTAGCAATACAGTTCTACTTGTATATGACAATCACAGTTGGAATCTTAAAACGGATTAAATCCGGAGTTTTTGTCTCCGAGCTCAGCTTTCAAACTTCTCGAAGTGGAGGTCCGGGTGGGCAAAATGTCAATAAGGTGGAAACGAAAGTTCAGCTTAATTTCGATATAAATGTTTCCCCAAATCTATCTGAAAATGAGAAAATTACGCTATTTGTGAAGCTGAAAAACAAGATCACCGAGGAAGGAATCTTACAATTTACTGCTCAGGAAAAGAGGTCTCAACTGCTAAACAAGGAAATCGTAATCAAGAAATTCCATGATGGACTTCGTAAAGCTTTTGAGCAAAAGAAAATCAGAAAATCTACAAAACCAAGAAAAGGAGCTATAGAGAAGCGTCTGAAATCAAAAAAAGTCAATGCTGAGAAGAAAGCCAACCGAGGCTGGAAAAGGGATTAGGTTAGTAATCAGTACGCAGTTGGCAGGGTGCAGTCGGTACTGAGCTCTGAAAACTAAGCTCCTGTCTCCAATTTTTAATCTCTTGTCTAATGATTCTTTGTCTCATCCTCAATTCGCTTCTTTAGCCGTTTGGCGAGGGTGTGCTTTGGGTCTGCCAAAAGTGCCTGTTTTACCAGTTTTTCTGCTTGGATTAATTTCCCCTCTTCAAAAAAAAGATTCGCTTCTGTAAACGGAATAATGGAAAAACTCGAATCTGAAAGCTGATTCTTTAATGAATGTAAGGCTTCATTTGCTTGGTAAAAATCTTTTAATTCAGCCCATAATTGGGATGTATAGCTTGCTAAAAATGGGGTGATTTGGCGCCCAGAATTCACCTGAATCTCCATGCTGTCCAATGCCGCTTTTGCGCCGTAGATTCCATGAATCACTTCTATGTATTCGGCATTGATATAGGGTTCATTGGGAAATGATTCCCGGAATATTGAAAAATTGCATAACGATACCTCGTAAAACTCCTTTACCTGTTCGGACTGAATCGCCTGACCTCGATCTCTTGCATCTATTAATTGCAAACTTCCTATATAAACTTCAAGTAGTTTAGATTCCCAAGTTGAATCACCTAACGTTTTTTTAAGTTTAGCATAAATCCTCGCTCGCTCTTCAGGATCATTGCTGATTCTGCCGACTTGTGACCAAGCCAACTTAAAGTCCGGATCCAAAGCTGCCGCTCTTCGAAATGATTCCTCTGCCTTGGTCCATTGACCCAAATCCAAAATCTGTTTCCATCCTGTTTGATAGGCTTTTCGGGCCTCATCAGATGTATCCACCCGAGCAACTGCATCTATATTTAAGCTATTTTTTTACTAAAGACAGTTTATAATTTTTGGGCATGAGCTCTTGTATTTTCTGGATGTTTGTATCCAAGATGTGATCGAAGACGTATTTG
>Ga0209390_10004860_pt1 | contig 19724 bp, 13 predicted proteins | sample BON01_FD_187212 | JGI IMG/M metagenome (GOLD analysis project Ga0209390, IMG submission 187212) | Freshwater microbial communities from Lake Bonney liftoff mats and glacier meltwater in Antarctica - BON-01 (SPAdes) (version 2) | ecosystem: Environmental > Aquatic > Freshwater > Ice > Glacier...
CGGCGGGCATGCAGTGGAAGCGGCCGTCGGGAGTGAAGAGTCCGTCGGCGGCAAGGACATGGAGGTGGGGGTGGAAGATGAGGTAGTCGCCGAAGGTGTGGACTCCGGCGATGGCCCCGATGCGACCTTGCGGTAGGCCGAGGCGGATTCGAAAGGCGTCCTGGAGGGTGGCGGTGGCGGTGTGGAAGAGGAGGGTGAGTAGGTGGCGGCGTTTGCGGAAGATGCCGCGGAGGACCTTGGGGATGGTGAACACGAATTGGCGGTGGGGGACTTCGTGGCAGACGGAGTTGGCGATCCACTCGCCAATGGTGCGGGTGCGGCGCTGGTGGCAGGCGGGGCAGAAGTGGCGGCCCTTGCAGGTGAAGGCGAGGAGGCGTTCGTGGCCACAATCGGTGCACTGGAGGCGGGTGAAGCCGGAGGCGAGGTCGCCGCAGCGGAGAAAGGATTGGACGGTGGCGACGGCGGCGGGGTCGAGCGGGCCGAGGGATTTGCGGTGTAATTTTTCGTAGAGGGCGAGGAATTGGTCCCAGCCGTGGTGGACGATTTGCCAGAGGGGCGAAGCGCGGGGGCGGCGGGGTTGGTAAATGGCGGGCACAAAGAGTGTTCATAAGAACATTTTTCGTGCGAAGCAAGATCGGGAGTGATGGTTCGGGTTTGGGGAAAATCAGGCTGGGTGAATTTCTGCGTGAGGAGAAATGCGGAGACGGAGCGAGACGCTCCGGCCACGCTCTGCGGCGAGACGCCACAGCCACTTTGCGGGAAGTGCGGTGCTTTGGCTTTTTGCGCCGGTGGTGGAAAGCGGCGCGAATGATGGACACGCCCTGTCAGGCTGCCGCGAAGTCTAGGTCGCGGGTGGCTCGGACAGAAGGGGTTGGGAGTTTTTCGTCTTTGGACAGGCGGTGTTCGATTTCGTCGCGGACGATGATACAGAGGTTGGCGTAGGTTTCTTCCTCCCCTTCCCCGTGGCAGATGCCGCCGTAAAAGAGATCGGGGCAGTAGCCGATGTAGCATTGGTCTTCGTCCGACCATTTGACGAAGCGGAGGTAACTGTCTGCGGGTTTCATGGTGGGAATCTAGTCTTTTGGTTTGGATTTGGCAATGACTTCGGCGATCTGGCGCAACACGCCTGCTAGGTTTTGGCATCGGCGCCTTCCGCTCCGGCTAGGGTGATGACTCCGGGAAGGTTCGGGTGCTTGAACTGGCGATGGGAGCCTTATTGGCGGTCGAGTTCGAAGCCGGCCTTTCGGAGATCCTTGAGGAGGTCGCGGATCTTCTTGGGCATTGGGATTATTGTTTCGCCCCTACAGGGCTTTTGATTTTTGGTGGGATGGAACCCAGGGCGATGCCTTGGGCTGAGGTATTTTGCCCCTTTGGGGCGGTGGACGATGGTTGAGGGCCGGGGTTGACGCGATTTCTAAATCACGGTTCCTTTCTTTGGACTTGGGTTTTGCAAAGGAGATGCAACGGTTGGGGTCAGGTGTCGGATTTAAACATTTTGAATAGTATCCTTTCGGATTTATTGCACAGGCACAGTTCCGCTTTAGGTATTCCGCCGCAGACCCCATACCTACGAGAAAAGGCGGTGAGAGTGAGGGAGGATTTGGTGGCGAAGCGGAGGATTTTCCGTTCGCGGGCCTGTCGTCGCATGTTCACCTGATCCGGGTCTTCGCTACCCTTGTCGCCAACTGACTTTCAAGCCGTGCAAAAATCCGCCGTGCCTCTCCACCCTGTTCGGCAAAGTGTAGTTGAAGGGTCGAAGAGACCGTAAGGCGTGGGCGGGTCCCGGGACCTGAAAGAGCCTCTCTCTGCGCCCGGTAACTTCTTATTCACGATGATGAACTCCCTGAAACGCGCCTTCTTCTGGCTCTCCGGTGCCGGCACCGAGACTCTCGAACAGTGTCCGAACTGGGAGCAACGCAAATACGTGGCCTTCGGGGCTACCGTGCTCGTCCCCTGCGCTTTCGCCTTCATCGCCTGCGCCTACGCCCTCTCCACCCTCATCGATGATCCCCTCACCATCTACCCCGTCGCCACCGTCTGGGCTCTCATCATCCTCACCATCGACCGCGCCCTCCTCGCCGGCTACCGCCCCTACCTCCCCTGGTCCCGCAAGCTCGCCCAATTCTCCCTCCGCCTCGTGGTCGCCATCCTCATGGGCCTCACCATCGCCCACCCCCTCGTCCTCCTCCTCTTCCGTGACACCATCAGCGTGGAAATCGAAAACAAACGCGCCGCCGACATCGACGAGGTCCGCCTCTCCTACCTCGAACCAAAGGAAAAAATCGGGGTCCAGATCAAGCAACTCGAACAATCCGTCGCCGACCTCCGCACCGATTGGAATGAGTCGTTCCAAGCCAAATTCATCGATCAGAATCGCGACGGTGCGGAAGCCGCCATCCCCGGTCTCACCGCAGAACAACAAGAGGAACTGGATGCCGCCATCACCAATGCCACCGCACCGTATCGCGGGCGCCTGAAGCTCATCGACACCCAGTCCGCGGAACTCTCCCCTCTTTACACGAAGCTTCAAACCGAACTCGGATTCTGGCAGACGGAATTCGAACGCGAACTCAACGGCCAGCGCTCCGGCCTCCTCGGCGAAGGCCCCCGCGCCAAGTCCATCCGCGCCGACCAACTCATTCCCCGTCGCGAGGAATCAAAACGACTCGGCTCCCTCCTCGAGCACCTCACGGCCGAGAAAGCCACCCTCCAAACCCAGATCCGGGAAGCCGAGCAGGCCGCCATCGCCTCCTTCGAACTCCGCCTCACCGAAATCGAAGCCGCCAACCGCCTCGAGAACGAGCGGGTCGCCGCCCTCCAACGCCAAGTCGAATCAGACCAGGCCCTGACCTTTGTGACCCAACAGAATGTCCTTCGCGAAACGATCAAATCGCAAATTGACACCCGCCTTGCCGAACTCGAACGCACCCAGAACGGACTCGCCGACGTCGCCGCCGAGGAAAAGACCCGCCTCACCGCCATCGCGGAGGAACCGCGGCGCGACATCCTCACCCAGACCCTCGCCCTCCATAAACTCTTTCAAGCCGGTAACGAAGGCGGACGCTTTGCCCTCACCACCTACTTCATCCTGACCGCCCTCTTCATGCTCGTGGATACCATCCCACTCATCGTCAAGTTCTTCACCAAGCCCGGCCCCTACGACACCCTCCTCGACCGCGACGAGATCAGCTTCGACACCGAGCACGAGGCCTACCGCACCAGCCAACAGCGCTACATGGCCGAACTTTCGGGAGGCAACCTCATCGCCATCACCCGCAACAAGCGATTGGAGCGCGCCCTCGTCGACGGCGTCGAACATTCCCGCGCCGCCCGGGAATTCCTCGAATCCATGATCGAAATGGAAAAAGCCTTCGAGGAACGGATGCGCAGCGAACAGGAACTCGCGGCCCAGGCCGGCCCCGAACGCCTCGCCGCCCTCGAGGCGATGAAAAAGAAATTCTACGACGACCTGCACCGCCGCATGGAGATCTTCTTCGCGCCCCAACCCGAGAAGGCCCCCGAGGGCCAGGCGTGAGGTCGGCGCAGCGTCTCACCGATCTTTCAGATCGTGAATGACTTCGGGGACCGTGCAGCGGATGATTAAGTCTGTCTCACTGACAGTCGCGATCTCTTCGCACAATCTCTTCATGAATTCCCCCGCCGTTCCTAAAGGTCGGGTTTCACCCCATTTCGGTCTCATGATGCGTATGCTAACTTCCCTGCCGCAGGAGAATCGTATCGCAGGGGTTCCCTCCCTGCCCACCCAGAGACCGAACTCCCTCAAACCAAACGACAAACATCCCTTCAATGAACAAGCACACAAAAGCCATCAGCCGTGACATGAAACAACTTACCGACGATGCCCAGGGGTTGCTGGCGGCCACTGCGGACGTGACCGGAGAAAAAGTGCACGACGCCCGCAAACGTCTCAAGGCGGCCCTCGACAACGGCAAATCCATGTTGAACCGGGTCGAGGACGAAATCATCTGCGAAGCGCGCGCAGCGATGCAATGCCTGCGCGACAATCCCCGCGTTTCGATCACCGTCGCCGTCGCGGTGGGTGCCTTCATTGGCTGCATCGTCGCTTTCGGATGCCATCGCAAGGGTCGCTGACCCGCAATTGGCGTCGTGCTTTCGGAACGATTCTGACTAGAGGCAAATGACCGAATACCTCTAATGTCCCCAAGGAGGCTCCCAGATGAAGAAGCAAATCAATACTCCACCTTCCGAAACCACCGTCCGCAGCAACGACGAAATGGTGGCGATCAACGAGGCCTTGGTTCTTGGCTCCGTCCGCCAGCACGAACTCACCGAAGCGGCCGGGGAATTGAACGCCCGCCTGGAACGGGAAATCACCGAGCGAAAGCGGGCGGAGGACAGCCTTCGCATTTCGGAAGCCCGCTATCGGCGTCTCTTTGAAGCGGCAACCGACGGGCTTCTCCTTGTCGATCCCCTCAGCGGCAAAATCACTGATGCGAATCCCTGCATCGCCCGGCTCTCAGGTCACCCGCTTGATCAACTCATCGGCAGGCAGCTTTGGGAAATCGGCTTGTTCGCCAACCGCACGGCGAACCGCCAGATGTTCGGGAAGTTACAAGAGTCGTCGGAGATCCATTATGAAGAAATGCCTCTGGAACATCACAACGGGCGTCTCCTGACGGTGGAAGTGGTGGCCAACCTTTACCGGCAAAACGGCCACGACGTGATCCAATGCCATATCCGCGACATCACCGAACGCAAAAACGCCGAAGCCGCCCAGCGCCGGATCGACGTCTTGTCCACTTCGAACGCCAAGCTGACGAAGGAAATCGTACAGCGCCAGGCGGCGGAAGATGCCCTTCACCGGACCCAACAAAAACAAATCCTCCTGCTGGAGCAATCCAAGAAGCAGGAGGAACTCCTGCGGGACATGTCCCACCGCATCCTATCCGCACAAGAAGAAGAACGAAAACGGATCAGCCGGGAACTCCACGACGTCATCAGCCAGAATCTCATCGGCATCAACGTCAGCATGGACACGCTGTCAAAAGGCGATCCCGCCGCGTTTCCGCGCAATTTCCAACGCAAGATCACCACGACCCGACAGATCGTGGAAACTGCGGTGGACCGGATCCATCATTTTTGCCGCGAACTCAGGCCTGCCATGCTCGACGATCTTGGCCTGATCCCGGCACTTCAGGCCTTGCTGGAACGATTCTTGGAGGAGACCGGGATACGCTCCTCCCTCACCGCCTTCGCCGGGGTCGAGAGATCGGATGGCGTGGTCCTTACCGCCCTCTACCGGGTCGCCCAGGAAGCATTGGCCAATGTGGCCCGGCACGCCCATGCCAGCCATGTCGCGGTGAATGTCACAGCAACCGGCGACGGCATCCAAATGGAAATCCAGGACGACGGGGAAGGGTTCGAAGGGGCTGGCAAGGACTTTGCCGCAAGGACTGGCCGTCTCGGTTTGCTCGGGATGAAAGAACGCATCGAAATGGCCGGCGGCGGCTTTCAGATTGAATCGCTCAAAGGCCAGGGGACCACTGTCCGCGCGGTGTTTCCAAGAACTATCATACCATGAACTCAAAAACCATCACCGTTCTGATCGCGGAAGACCACACCATCCTCCGCGAAGGAATGCGCGCACTGCTGGAATCCGAAACCGATATCCAAATCGCCGCCGAAGCGGCAAACGGCCGCGAGGCCGTCAAGCTCGCGCTTTCCATCAAGCCTGACATGGTCGTCATGGACATCGCCATGCCGCTTCTCAACGGCATGGAAGCGACACGCCAGCTTCTGGCCGCCGCACCGGACATGCGCGTGATCATCCTTTCCGCCTACAACGACGATGCCTACGTGGAGCACGCCATCGCTCTCGGGGCCGCCGGCTATCTGCTGAAACAATCCTCCTCCAGCATGCTCGCGAAAGCCATCCGGGACGTCCATCGGGGATTGACCTGTTTCACTCCGTCTCTTTCCAAACATCTGAGAAACCGCGGAAAGATTCCCCCCGCAGCCGGTGCTTTGAAAAGTCTGGATCTCAAACTCACCTCCCGCGAACTGGAAGTGCTCCAACTCGTCGCCGAAGGAAACGCAAACAAGAAAATCGCCGACCTGCTGCACATCAGCATCAAGACCGTCGAGAAACACCGCCATCAGGTCATGAAAAAGCTGGATCTCCCGAACACCGCGAGCCTCACTCGCTACGCGATCGAACACGGCATCATCGAAAGCAGCGTGCAGGTCACTATCCTCTAGTCTTCCGGCCAGCTCCTGCCGCTTTCTCCATCAGCAGTCCGGTCGCCCATAAAGGTTCAGCGCATCCTTGCCTGATCCTCCAAGGGACGAAACCTAGGGCGTTTGCTTGGCGCTCCGAGAACCTTGTAGGCAAAGCATCGGCGTCTAACAGGTCTTTAAGGCGTTTCTTTTACCTACGGGAAAGAATCCAAGCCAAGCAAACGCCCTAGGACGAAACCCTACTTTTATCGAATTTAAGCGCATAGACTCCAACTTTTTGGTAGGGTTTCACCCCATTACCACTGATCGCCCTCAATAATCGTCAAAGAATTTCCCTGAAGGAACCGGTGGAAACCCACTCAAGGGTTCGCCGATTGGAGTTATTAAAATGAGCCATGCCACACCTGAATTGCGTTGTTTCGCAGGAAGCCTCATCCGCCACGAGGCGTTGGTAAACCCACCTTCGTCGCCACAGCGGGCGTCGGTTCTCCCCGTGCTGGACAAGCTCCGCCCTCTCCTCGCGACCTTCATGGGCCAGACCGGATACCATGCGCTCATCCTTCGTGCGACGATGATGGCCAGCGAGGAAGTGCCCTGGTTATCCCATGTCGAGATCGCCACGGATGGCAGGTTGAAAGATTACGCCGAACTTTCCGCCAAACATGAAACCGATGAAGGCGACAATGGCTGCCAAGTCCTTCTCGCCCACCTGACCGGCTTGCTGGAGGCGTTCATCGGCAAAGTCCTGACCCTGCGGCTCATCAACGACCTTTGGCCGGACCTCTCCAAGAATGATGATTTTACCCAAGGAAACGAACATGAATAATCCAACCGACCCTGAAAACAAGTCAGCGAAGGGATCGTCGAAAGTCACGATCCGCCAACTGCCAACCGGCGTGCGCGGTCTCGATGAAATCCTCGGCGGTGGCATCCCGGAATTCTCATTCATCGTGATCGCCGCCCCGCCCGGTTCCGGCAAAACGACGCTGGCCCATCAGATCGCCTTCGCCAACGCCACTGTTGAAAGACCCGCGCTTTATTTCACCGTCCTCGGCGAACCGGCAATCAAGATGTTGCGCTACCAGCAGCAATACACCTTTTTCGACGAGTCCAAACTCGGCACCGCCATCCGTTTCGTCAATTTGAGCGACATGGCCATGGAAAGCGACCTGCCTGCGGTCCTGGCGGAAATCGTCCGCCAGGTAACCGCCGTTAATCCCGGCATTGTCGTCGTGGATTCGTTCCGCACGGTCATGCGCCAAGCGGTGGCCAGCGGGAATCAAATGGAGATGCAGACATTCATCCAGGGGCTGACCCAGTTCCTGACAAGCTGGCAGGCCACCACCTTCCTCGTGGGCGAATACCACGCAGAAGAAATGCGCGGCGATCCCCTGTTCACCGTCGCAGACGGCCTGTTCTGGCTCTCGCAGGTCACCGAGCGCAATTCCGTGGTGAGGAAACTCCAGATCATCAAGCTTCGCGGGCAGGCTTCCGTCCCCGGTTTGCACACCATCCGCATCAGCGACTCGGGCTTACAGGCGTTTTCCCGCACCTTGGGATTTACGAAGAGAAAAGAGACCGCCAAGCGTCAGCGCCGTCTCTCGACGGGCATTTCCGAACTGGACGAGATGCTCGGGGGAGGAATCCCCGAGGGCGACCATTGCCTGATTGCCGGAACATCGGGCACGGGCAAATCCGCCCTCGCCACCCAATTCATCGCCAGCGGCCTGCGCGATGGTGAGCCCGCCATCATCGCGATCTTCGAGGAACGCCCGCAGGGTTACATGGCCCGCGCCGCCAACTTCGGCCTCGATCTTCATACTCCCCGGGAGCAGGGAACCCTCGAAATCCTCTACCTCCGCCCGCTCGACCTCTCGGTGGACGAGACGATGCAGGAAATCCTCGATGCTGTCGAAAGAACCGGTGCGAAACGGCTGGTGATCGACTCGCTCGTCGGCTTTGAAATGGCGCTCGCCCCGGGCTTTCGCGAGGATTTCCGCGAATCCCTCTACCGCATGATCATCGCCCTGACGGGAGCGGGGGTCACCATTGTCAGCACCGTGGAAGTCGAGGAAAACTTCACCTCGATGCCGCTCAGCCACTACGCCATTTCCTTCCTCACCGATGACGTGATCCGGATGCGCTACGTGGAGATCGACGGACAGCTCCGCAAGGTCATGGTCGTGATCAAGATGCGCGGCGGCAACCACAGCAAGGACATCCGCGAATATGTCATCACCGACAAAGGCGTGGTCGTCATCGGCCCGCGCCAGACCGACTACACCGGCCTGATTACCGGCATCCCGGTACGCACCGGCCGGACGTACGAAGTCTCACCCGAACCCAAGGCATCACAATAGATCAGTCCGCTGTCTGCACCATCCTGAGAAGCGTAACTGCGGCAAGGTCCCCTCACCGATCTTTATTGCACGCTGGGATCTTGCCTTCGCTTCCGCGGGACGGTAGCCTCCGGACCATTCCATGCATTCGGCTTCACTTTGTCTCTTCCTGGCATTTCTCGCTTCAAACGTCCTCCTCGCGGATTTTACGATCACCGAATTCGTCGCAGACAACGACGGCTCCACCCTCGACGAAGATGGCGACGCCTCGGATTGGATCGAGATCAACAACCCGGGCGCGGCCACGGCATCGACCGCCGGCCTCTATCTCACCGACAAGCAAAACCAACCCACCAAGTGGGCGTTGCCCGACATCGAAATTGCCCCGGGCGGCTACCTCACCATATTCGCTTCCGGCAAGGACCGCCGCGTCGCGGGCGCGGAACTGCATACCAATTTCTCGCTCTCGACCCGCGGGGAATACCTGGCGCTGATCGGCAACGCGGGCGCCCTCACCGAATTCGCACCCCAATACCCCGAGCAATTCCACGGCGTCGCCTATGGCAGCGGCACGGACGCCAACACCGAAACCGAAACCCTCGTCCCCTGGCCGGCCGCCGCAACCTGGCTGGCGCCCACCATCGACATCGGCGACGCCTGGCAGGAACCCGGCTTCGACGACTCGCCATGGTCCGCCGCGCAGACCGGCATCGGCTTCGGCTACAACTTCCCCGGCTCCATCGGGGCCGGCGGCGATACGCGTTCCGCCATGTTCTCGAAGACCGCGTCCGCGCTGATCCGCGTCCCCTTCAACCTCGACGTCCCGGGGGAAGTCGTGTCGCTGACCCTCGAACTGTTTTTCGAGGACGGCTTCGCGGCCTACTTGAACGGTTTTCCAATCGCCTCCAAAAACACCCCGGACCCGCTCACGGTCGGAAAATCCGCCACCAAAAGCGGTGAGGTCGGGGAAGACGATGCCATCACGGTCTTCCCTCTCGATTTCGTCGGCAAACTCGTCAGCGGGGAAAACATCCTCGCCTTCCACCTGCTCAACAACGACGCAAGCAGTTCCGATGTCCTCCTTGTCCCCATCCTGACCGCCGAAACGCGCGACCTCTCCGGCGGGATCTTGACCGGCTATCTGGAGTCCCCGACCCCCGGTTTCCCGAACGCCAACATCGAGTTCACCAATCTCGTTTCCGACACCACTTTCAATCTCGACCGCGGATTCTTCGCTGCTCCCTTCGGCGTGACCATCTCCTGCACGACCCCGGGCGCGACCATCATTTACACCACCAACGGCGATACCCCCACCCTCGAGTCCGGGACCCGGATCGCTCCGCTCAATGAGGATTCACCTCCCTCCGGAACCGTCCATATCACCACGACCACCCCCCTCCGGGCCGCCGCATTCAAAAGCGGACAGCGTCCTTCGAACGTCGATACCCAGACCTACCTTTTCATTGCGGACGTCGCCGACCAACCGACCCAACCGGAGGGCTACCCGCTGCCGTGGATCACCCGCAACGGCAGCGCCATCGGAGGCGACTACGAAATGGATCCCAACGTCGTGGGGCCAATTTATAGCCGCGCGGAAATCGAGTCGGCACTCCTTGACCTGCCCACAATCTCCATCGTTACCGACATCGCGAACCTCTTCGACCGACAGACCGGCATTCAGGTCAACCCCATCGACGCCGGGCCGGCCTCGGAGCGTCCCGTGTCAATCGAGATGCTCGGGTTCGAGGACGGCGCGCCGGTCCAACTCGACGCCGGCATGCGCATGAACGGCAACGCCTCGCGCAACCCCAGCAGGCCCAAACACAACTTCCGCGTCGCCTTCCGCAACGAATACGGGACCGGGAAGTTAAATTTCCCTCTCTTCGGCGGCGATGCCGCCACCGAGCGCTTCAACCAGATCGTGCTCCGCGGCGGCAACGGCAACGCGTGGGTCCACCCCGATGCAAGCGTCCGCAACAATGCGATGTATATCCGCGACCAGTGGTTCCGCGATGCCCATGTCGCCATGGGCCACCCGGAGACTTTGCAGCGCGAGGTCCACGTCTATTTCAACGGAATCTACTGGGGCCTGCACCACCTCTTTGAACGCATCGAAGGGGAATGGGCCGCCGAACGCTTTGGCGGGGATGATCACGACTGGGAGGGCTTCCGCGTCGTCGGCGGCAACAACATCGAGGTCATCAATGGCACGCCCGCCGAGGAGTCTGCCCGCATGTTGACCAGCTGGCAGGCGGTGCTCGACGCCGCGCAGGCGGGTAACCTCGACGACGTCGAACAGTATCTCGACCTCGACGCCTTCATCGACTACATCCTCCTCAACTTCCACGCCGGCAACGCCGACTGGGATCAAAACAACGTGCGCGCGATGCGCCGCATCAACCCACCGGGAAAATACCTGTTCTTCTGCCATGATGCCGAACGCACCGGGCTCAACGCGCTCGGCGGCGGGAACCTGAACATCAACGTGACAACCAAGAACACCGCTCGCGCCCCGACCGCAGTCCACTTCGATCTGCGCACCAACCCCAACAGCAAGGACGAATACGCCATCCGCTTCGCCGACCGCGCCTTCAAGCATCTCTTCAACGATGGTGCCCTCACCCCGGAGAATGGTGCCGCACAATGGGCGGCCCGCGCCGACGGCATCCGGGAGGCCATGAAGGCTGAAAGCGCCCGCTGGGGCGATGCCAAACAGGAACCCGCCCTCACCCTCGTCAATTGGGAGGCGGCGCTCCAGCGGGAATACACCACCTGGTTCCCGCTGCGCACCCCCGTCACCCTTCGCCAACTCCGCGCTACGGGCGTCTACCCGGACCTCGACCCGCCGAGCTTCAGCCAACAGGGAGGCAGCGTCCAGGAGGGCTTTGAGCTGCTGATCTTCAACACCATCGGCAATATCTACTACACCACGGACGGCAGCGACCCGCGCCAACCAGGGGGCGCGATCAACCCCGCAGCCACCATGCTCCCCGGTTCGCTCATGGAATCCACCTTGCTCCCGAAACGCTCCACCGGGTGGCGCTACCTCGACGACGGCGTCGATATGGGCACCGCTTGGCGGGAGGCCGCCTTCGACGACTCCACCTGGGGGACCGGAACCGCGCCTCTGGGATTCGGGACGATCAACGACAATGAACTGGGCGGGCCGGAGATCAACCCGGACCGCCATCTCACCATCTATTTCCGCAGGGAACTCGAGATCGCCGCACCACAATTGATCACCAATGCCACCGTGGAAGTGATGTCCGACGGCGGCGCAATCGTCTATCTCAATGGCACCGAAATCGCACGTGACAACATGCCAGAAGGCGCTGTCAGTTTTAACACCCCGGCGCTCAGCGACTCAAACGACAGCGAGGGCAACTTCGACAGCTTCACCTTCCCCCCGTCGGCCTTCGCCGCAGGCACCAATGTCATCGCCGTCGAACTCCACAACGGAAATGCCGCCAGTTCCGACATGGGCATGGATCTCACCATCAATATCGTGGGCACCAACCCGGACAATACCCCGGTATCGATCAACCACGCCACCACGGTCTCGGCGCGAAGCTACCATGCCGGAGAATGGAGCGCCCTCAACCAGACCACCTTCATCACCAACACCCCCGCATCCGCTGCCAACCTCGTCATCTCGGAGGTTTTCTACAATCCTCCGGGGAGCATGGAGGTCACCGAGTATCTCGAACTGCTCAACGTCGGAGGCGAGACCATCAGTCTCGCTGGGGTCGCCTTCGTCGCCGGCATCGCCTTCGCCTTCCCCGACGATGCCACCCTCGCCGCCGGTGGGCGGCTCCTTGTGGTCGCCGACCCCATCGCCTTCGAAGCGCTGTTCGGTGCCAACTTGCCGGTGGCCGGGAAATACTCCGGCCAGCTCGACAATGGCGGCGAAGTGCTCACGCTGATCGCCGCCAACGGGGACCTCATCGCCAGTTTCCGCTATGACGACCGGGCGCCCTGGCCGCTCTCCTCCGACCTCGACGGCCGGAGTCTGACCATGATCGCACCAGGCCCCGGCCTCGACGGCTCCGACCCGGCCATCTGGCGGTCGAGCATTGCCGTCGGGGGCTCGCCAGGCGGTTCCGATGCCTCCACCTTCGCGGGCTCGACCCCGGAGGAGTTGCTCGCCTACGCCTCCGGCGGACGGGGAGGCAATCTTGAAGCCTCCATTCGCGCAATCGAGGTCAACGGCAGGGTCGATGATTACCTCGTCGTCTCCACCTGGGCAAACCTCGCCGCTGATGACGTGGGATACGACATCCAGTTTTCCTCCGACCTCGACACCTGGCGGTCCGGCACCGCCCTCTTTCTCGGTCCGGCCCCGGCGACCGGATCGACCACCCAACGCGCCTGGCGCGCGCCGCTACCGCTCAGTGATCTTGACGCTCCACCCTTCTCCCGCCTGCGGCTGGGCCTGCGGTAGGTTTTTCAGCCATGAGGTGCCGCCCTCCACGACCCAACGTTTTGGAATCACCGAAGAGATCGGGACGGTCAGTGAGGCAAACTCCTCTTGGTGTAGTGGATGAAATGCCCTTGGGGGCTACTCAAGGTGAAATCGAACGGACTGTGCCGGTCACCGGCTGACGGTCCCGAGACCGGGTGGAATCTCTTAATTAATCTCGGAGTCGTTCCTTAGTGAGGCTCGGCAACGGTGATATACTGATCTCCCTGACGCTGATAGTACTGGTTCTGATGGCGATAGTATGGCTCCCCTCCCCGGTTGATGGTCGTGTAGCCTGCCGGAAGCTCACGAACCCGGTGGGAAGTCCCATCGACATGATTGTGGTAGGTGCTGTTTCCGCTGCGGGTATATTCATCAAAGTAGCGGCTGCTCCTGGGAGCGTCGACAACCACATAGCCGTTGCCGCTTCTCTGGTAGTAGGCCCCATCGTCGTAATAATAATCTCTTCCTGAGATCACCTCGGAGCGATAACCTGTCGGGAGGGTTCTTACCAGCGTTCCCTTCCGGTAGGTCGTTTGGGTCGTGGTCGTGACCTTGGGGGCAGGTGCCACGCTGGAGCACGAAAGGACGGACAAGGACAGGCTCGCGCCAAGAGCGGCGGAGAATAAAAGGGTCATGTTGAGGTTTTTCATAAGATTGTCTTCGATTGCGGAATGTTCCGTTCAATGACCTTTCGCAGTTTTCCGGCCAAGACTGCAATCCTTTCAATCGCACGGCCCCATCTCGAAAAACCTCCCTCACTCCCTTTTATCACGGCGCTCACAACATCATTTTGCAACTGCCTAGCGCAAAATACCCGACGGTTTTGCAATTCTCAAGGGCTTTTTGTTTTCGGAGTGTTCCCCGGAGGTGGCCGTTTGTATCATCAAACGATGAATTGAGTGGGATCGGGCACCATGGCGTGGAATTTGCAAACCGGAGTGAGGAACTCATTCCAATTTATCCAATATGAAACTCAATTCGCTACTATTTGCCTGTGCTGCCCTGACCGGTGCAGCAGCCGCCCAAACTCAAGTTGCCCCTCCTGCCGTCGTGGAACAAGAAACCGTTGAGACGACGACCGCGGGGGAGGCCGTGATCATTTCCGGCGAAAATTTAGATTCTCCCGAAGTGCAAGAGGCCAGACTCAGGCTCAAACAAGCCCAACGGAATCTCGACACCGTTCTTGCCCGTCAGCGCCTTTCAATTGCTCCGCTGGAGGTTGTTCCAGCAGGCGACGACGTCATCGAGACCACCAAAACAACAACCAAGGTTGAGGTTGCCGGTCAGCCGACCCGTGTTTACAACAGCGAGAGACACGTTGTCGTCGTGGAAGGGAGAGAACTCGCTTACCTGACCATCCCGGTTCTTTTCGTTGAAGGAACGGCCGAACTGTTGGACGAGGACTCCCGTCTCGCCGTCGAGGATATCGCGATAGCGATTCGAAAAGTGCTCGTGGCCAACCCCGGGGCGGTTTTTGATGTCGAAGGTCATACCAGCACGGACGGGGGCGACGAGATGAACATGAAACTTTCCGCAGACCGCGCCCGCCGCATCTATCAGGACCTCCTTGAGAAGTATAATCTTCCGACCTCCGCGCTGGCAGCTCATGGCTACGGCGAAGATTTCGCGAAGTTTCCGGAGGGAACCGAGGAACAAATGGTCAAAGACCGCCGGGTCCTGGTCGTTCGCGTGAACTAAGAGCCGGGATCGTCAGCGCTTGCCAACGCGCATTCGTTCGGCCGCCACGACAATGGGGGGCCGCGAAATCCTAAAAGACCTGAGCCGTTTGTGGTTTGGGTCTTTTTTTTTCGAGGTAAGACCCAGCAGGCCCGCTCCTTGAATGGAATTTTCAACCCGACTCTGCTTGACGGGGTGTCAAAAAGTGAGTTTCTTCGATAATCCCTGACAGTTAGAATAGTTAAATCGATCATTATGAAAAACTCGCCTCATTTGCCGTCATCCTGACCTTGCCAACCACTCTCTCAGCCGCTGTCTTAGCAGACCTCACAATGGAGGAGTGGACGAACTCAGGCACGACCACAACCCCGAATCATATTAATACCGCTTTCACCGCCACCTCGGAACTCGATCCGAATATCCAAAGCGTCTCAGGGATGTCAGTCAATTCCGCCGGGGTCACTCACAACGTAGGAGGAAGCGGGAGCAATGCGGGTGAGATCAACTGGGCCAACTGGACAAATGTCGGCACCAATTATTTTTCAATTCTGGTGACTCCTACCGCAAGTTCCGGAGTGACTCTTGAAAATATGACCCTGAGCATCGCCAGGAATGGGCTTGGGGCCCCGAGGGGACTCTATGCTTGGATCTTCGAGGGGACCTATGGGGGTGAGACCTTGGATATCTCGACCGCTGAAGCCAATGTCAATCTGACGGACGCGGGACTGGATATTCAGAACGGCGGAATCACGACAAATAACCCGAAGACATTCGATCTGTCCAGAGCAGCCTCACAGAACGGCCCGTTCTCGATTGTCTTCGGAGCGCGCGCTCTCGGCGGTGAGGTCAATGGTGGTCAGGGTAATCTCCGCATCAACGATGTCGTGATCAACGGAGAAACCACCGCGATTCCCGAGCCGTCCGCCGCGCTCCTTCTTGGTTTGGGAGGTCTCGCCATCGCGCTGCGTCGGCGCAAGTGAGGCGGAACCGCCTCTCCGTCCTCCAGCGCATCGCCGAACCTTCACCCGCCGAGGTAAAAGGGGCCGCTCACAATCATTCTTCGACGTCTTTTCACCTCCCATGAAGCCTCATTTTCTCTTAGCGGGAATTCTTTCCCTGCCTCTGATCAATCTTCTCTCCGCGCAAACTCCCAACATCGTCATCATCCTGGTGGATGACATGGGATACGGAGACCTCAAATCCTACAACCCGGAAGCCAAAACGACGACGCCGAATCTCGATGGTTTGGCGGCGGCGGGAATGCGCTTCACGGATTTTCACACCAACTCGGCGGTTTGCACCCCCACCCGCTACGGACTCTTGACCGGACGTTACGCCTGGCGGACCCGCATGAAAAGCGGAGTGCTCGATGGCTCGAGCCGCCGTTTGATCGATCCCGACCGCGATACCATTGCCAAGCTGCTCAAGCGCAAAAACTACCGTACCGCGAGTGTCGGAAAATGGCACCTCGGCATGACCGGGACCGATGGCTTGGACAATATCTACCAACGCAGCACGAAAGCGGACCGTCAGCTCGGGACCACTGATGTCGGATTCGATTACTGGTATGGCATTCCTGCTTCGCTCGACCACATTCCCTACACCGTGCTCGAAGATGGCAAGCTCGTCAACATGACGGACGACTCCGAGATTCCGGAATACAACAATTGGAATAATCAGCCCGCCAGCCCCTCGCCCCGATTCATTCGTGCCGGAAAAATCGCGCCCGGCTTTAACTTCGAAAAACTGATGGGGCGGCTTGGGACCAAGGTCAACGATTACCTTACGGACCACGTGACGAATCACAGCGACCAGCCCTTTTTCCTCTACCATCCCCTACCCGCTCCGCATGCGCCGTGGGTGCCTGACATCGACACCACCGGGATGACCCCGGAACAAATTTACCTCGCCTATATCGATCAGATCGACACGCACGTCGGCAGCATTCTGGCCCGGCTCGATGATCCCAACAACGACGGCAACCCCGACGACTCGATCACCGACAACACCCTGTTGATCTTCGTCAGCGACAACGGAGCGGACTCCGGCAACTTCGATGAAGCATCGTCAGGCCACAACATCAACCATACCTGGCGGGGCCAGAAGGCGGACATTCACGAAGGGGGCCACCGCGTCCCTTTCATCGCAAAATGGCCCGGTCGGATTCCTCCCGGGACGACGTCCGATGAAACCGTTGGCATGACCGATCTTTTCGCCACGATCGCCGAGATCACCCGGGAAAGCTATTCCATCGAAGCCGGTGCCGATTCATTTTCCTTCAAAAAAGTTCTTTTTGGCGAAGCTTTCGACACCCCGGTGAGAGGCCCCATCGTACATCATTCGCTGAGCGGGATGTTTGCCATTCGCGAAGGCAACTGGAAGCTCATCTTTGGCATTGGCTCCGGCGGTTTCAGTGGTGCTGCGGGAGAAGGCGGCAACACCCGGACCGATGATACACCACAACGCCTTTATAATTTGGCTTCCAATCCCGAAGAAGCGCTCGCACGGAATCTCCTCACTGCCGAGACTGCGGTGGTCAGCGATCTCCATGCCAAGCTCGATCTCATTCGCAACAATCCCCGCAGTGCGCCGCATCCCGATCTGGAAGATGACGACAAGGATGGGATGACCAACGGGTTTGAAAACCTGCACGGTCTCGACAAGAATGACCCCGGGGATGCCGCCGAAGACCTGGATGACGATGGCCTGACCAACCTGCAAGAATAGAGCGATCTTCATCTCATCGCGAACCTGACGGGTGAGTCGGGGTCGCCTGCGGCGGCGCTTGTTTGGGCGTCCAGAGCCGACGAAACATACAGGATTGAGAGTTCGGCCTCGCTTGAGAACTGGACCACCGTCGCCGGGGGAGTGCGCAGGATGGGAATCCGTACCAGCTACCTGCACGAGGACATCCTTCTTCCGCCCGCCAACGGATCGCGACCCCGCTACTTTTATCGCATCGTGGTCGAACCCTAAAAAAGGGATCTCCGGGGTCACCAAAAACCGCTTTGAAAGTGTCGTTGACGATGAGGAACGGCGAGGGAATGAATGGGTCGCTCCTTGCCAACCGAGCACCTTGACGAGGCTTTCGGCGGTGATGCCGGGCTCCTTCATAACGACGTCGCCCGGTGCAGAGCAAAGGATGCCGCGCATTGCGGGAGAGCACGGGGCCATGCGGCAGCCCGGCGAAAATAGCCTCTCTCTGCTAGGAAAACAGGGGCCGCAGGCAGGAGCCGGTGAGAGCGGCATGAATCTCGGATTGTTCTGCGGTGACGGCTTTATTTTGCGAGTTTCCCTCGAGCGCGTGTTTCAACGCGGTAAGGAGTAAATCGGACTGCGCCCCGATGGCCACCTCAAGAGATTCTGGAAAGGCGGCATCGAGAAGGGCGATGCCAAAATCGGTGGGCCCAATCAGTTCTTCCCCCCAGCCAAGGATCGTCGCGATCGGTGACTGGTCTGGAAATCGCTGAGTGATGAGAGCGTCGATGTCTTTGCGATTCCGCACGTTCATGAGGAGCGCGAGGAAAAAGCGGTGCTCCGAATGATCGATGTAGTGGCGCATCCGGGAGATCGTTTCCCGGCGAAGACATTCCGCCAGAGTCTCCGGGACTCCCTTCGCGAGTTCACCATGCCTTTTTTGAAAGGTCGCGAGAACGGGTTCCCATTCGTCGAGATCCTGAAGCCGTGCCATGGCGTGATTGAGGATGCTGAAGCCCCGCTCGAAATCCAGGCTCTCCACCATTTCACCCACAAGGGTGGCGTAGCTGGGATCGTTGAGAGTCTCGAGCACGTCGAGGAGTTGCTTGCGCCGCGTCGTCAGAGCATCCACGTGCACCGGGTCGATCGCGATGTGGGGTGGCAGGTAATTATACTGCGGCCCGGTGCCGGGATCGTGATGGGTGCGGACCACCACGGTGACGGAGGGCGTATCGAGGTGGAAGAGGGAGTGGATACATTCCCGGCCGGAGGTGATGGGGACGGTGCGGCCGGTCTCCAGAAGCTCGATCTCCTTCATCCGGAGGTCGCCGATGCGGATATGTGGCGTGACGGACCGCGCTTCCACGAAGTCGAATTTGGAATGCACACTGGATCCCTTCATGACATGGAAAGCGCCAGAGAATTCGTGTTGATGGATTTCGGTCGTTCCCTCCAGCCAGAAGAGGATCTGAATGTAAAAGCGAGGATCATTAAAAACTACCAACTCGGGTTGACCGAAGCCTGATTGACTCTGAAAAGGTTGGTCGTCGTTAGCCAGGAACTCGTGAATCATCTCCTCGAGGTCCACCTCCTCAGACGGCGAAGCTTCCTCGATGGCGATCCGGGCAATCTCCGGAAAGGCTTCGAGCGAGAAATTTTGCTGCCGCCACCGTCCCAGGACGGTGCGACCCAGCTTTTCAAAATAGGAATTCATGAGACCACATCCTGCCTACAACCCATGGAGCGCCACAAGGAACAAGAATCATGGATCGGTGGGGATTTTCGAAATCAGAGTGTTTCGCCCCTCTTCCCCCCCCCGCAATCTCCTTTCTCCCCTCTCCGATCTCTTCAATGACGGACTCCCCGCCTCGCTGCTCGGGCAGAGACGCTGCTCGCGACCACTTGGCACCCTCCCGGCTTGGCCCCTTTGGCGAGGGTCCTCACGGAATGGAACCCGGTGCGGGCCGTCATGAAGGGCAGAGCACCTGACTTCGACGGATGACGCTTCGTGCTGAATGCTGCTGGCTACAGGGTTTGGGTGATTTTCAGGAAAACCGGAACAGGAAAGGGAATTGACGGTGGCATGATGCCCATTTTCTCCCACCAAGAAGATGATCTCGATTCTTTCCGCACCATCACCTGTCAGCTCTACATCAAGGGCAGCGCCGGGCAGACCCAGATCGCAGAGGCCTTTGGCATCAAGTTCCAGGCCCTCAAACGATGGGTCAAACGTTTCCGCGAAAAAGGCTCCAACACCTTCTACCGGCCACCCGAAACACGAGGAAATTCCACCGTCCTGACCCCGGAGGTTCGCACCAAAGCCCAGCTCC
>Ga0209390_10004867_pt1 | contig 19694 bp, 16 predicted proteins | sample BON01_FD_187212 | JGI IMG/M metagenome (GOLD analysis project Ga0209390, IMG submission 187212) | Freshwater microbial communities from Lake Bonney liftoff mats and glacier meltwater in Antarctica - BON-01 (SPAdes) (version 2) | ecosystem: Environmental > Aquatic > Freshwater > Ice > Glacier...
TTTGCATGTATATTAACATCCGTAGATGTTAAAAAAAATACGATTAAAAATGCGTATATTTTGTTCATGACCATGAATGTTTCATAAAATGATTAATCTATCTGCATAGAATACATCAGCTCAGAAACAATGGTCAAGAAGTTTAAATCTGTATTACAATTTTTTACAAATTTTACCGGACAAACATGCTTGAGCGATATCGAGCTGATGAAATTTATTTTTAAGAAACATATCATGAGTTAACAAAGTATCTAAAGGCAAGTCGGCCTGATAATCAATACTTATTTGGAGATACTTTTTAATTTCTAACATGTTTTTCATCTGTTCATGAGATAAAGTCATAATATTAATAAATTTTTGATCATTTAAAAAAACAAGATAACTTTCATTTTCAAGTTCAAAATAAACGAGTGTTTGTACAGGATCTGTTAAAAAACTTGGCATAAAGTTTTGCTGATTTAAAATCATACAATTATGAATTATGCTTTCATCTTTATTTTTAATAACATCATTAATGCACGATATTTTTTGTATCATGAAATTTTTATAAAGTTGTGCATCAGATAACGATAAAAATGATTTTTTTATAAGATCAGATAATAATACTTTTTTTGCAATCACTGCTCCAATTTCATGGCTCTGCATACCTGGCAACATAGAAATAATTGGTGTAGCGCTATGCAACTGAATACTCTTAATTTTTTTATTATATAACAATAGTGGTTTATCTGTCATAACAGGTTCATTGCTTGTTGTCTTTTTTACAAATTTATGAATAAGAGCATCTTCTATGGGGATGAAAATAGATGATTGAGATTTGCGAATTAAAGGAAAATTTTCAATTTTATATAAATCACATAATAGTTGATCACACATAAAAAATTTTGATATATATTGAATCAATGTCATATCAAACAATCCTTGGTATGCTCGATTAAAAAAAGATTGGTAATCTTGTGCAAGATGAGGCTTTAACTGACAAATTTTAGAAACATCTTGAGCCTCTAACTGAAAATTATTATTATAAGGAGGTAATTTAACACCTTCAAAAAGACCAAATCCATAGGTAGGAGCATCAGTTAAAGCAATAACAATTATAGGGTAATTAAATTTTTCTCCCTCATATGGCTCAATAGAATGTACACCTGCTCCATAACAAGAACTATAGACAAGTAATTTTGTTGAAATACTTTCATCTAAAAATCTTAAAACATTCTGAAATTCTTCTATTGATAAACCTGAAATATGAGCTCGTTGTAATATACTTTCCGGGTGACCATGTCCAGAAATATAGACCACCCATTGATCTTTACTTTGCGTAAATAAATTTTGTAAACTTTCGACAAGATGAGCTTTTTTGTCAATATGCTTGACCATGTCCTGCTCTTTTTTAATTTTATATGTAGAGTCAAGAATCAACGAAATTCGATCTGGAACAAATAAAATCATACCCGCATTAGAATTATAAATATGCCACTGGCTCATATCAAAATCAAAGTTGTAACATAAAAAATCAAACTTAACTTGATCTAAATTTGGTTTTGATAATGAAGCTAATGATGGATAAGTATCTTGATACCAAGACTCAGATAACTGTTTATTAACAAGGGAAATATTGCATTTTGATGCTTTAAGGTCTTGATTAGTTCTTTGGTAAAGATTAACTACTTTTGATTCAAGTGAAGTGTAATCTTCTAACTCTTTTATAAAATGTTTTTTACGTTCAGTAATATTTTTCCACAAAGATGCTGTAATTAAAACTGATCCTGATTTTTGTTGTAAAGCAGTGATGCATTGATGTGTTATATTAATTTCTGATGATTTAGACGTTTCTTGGCCAATTGTATCCAACAAAATAATTAAATTTTGGTTCTGAGAAGATAGATATGAAAAGGATATTAAATAAAAAATGCATAATATTTTTTTCATAGATTTCTTTCATATCATGTTGTTTCATCAATTTTCTCCAAAAAAAGATTATCATAATCAAATCGGTAAAATCAATAAAATGAAAATGAGGCACAAGGTATTGTTAACCCTGCGCCTCATTTCTATATTTAATAAAAGTTATCAATAACTCAATTTAAATAGATTCTATTTCTGGTTCTTCTAGTCCAAGTAATTCATAAATTTCATATCCGAAAACTGTGCCTTCTTCCATTAAAAGCTCGGCGATCATTTCAATTTCTTTTTTATGAAGTTCAACAAGACTTTGAGCTTGCAATAAACATTCATTAACTATTTTTTGAGCTTCTTTATGAACTTCTGTTGCAATGTCATTTGGTAAGTTATGATCAAATCCATCATATGATATGTAATTTAATTGAGGCGACATACCATATGTCACTACCATATCGTAAGCAATTTGACTTGCTACAGCTATATCACTTCGCAAACCAGTTCCCCTACCAAAACCAAAAGCTTCTTCTGAAAGACTCCCACACAAACAAGTAACAATATGAGCTCTCATGTCTTGTTCTCTTATGTCATATGATTCGAAAAGAGGTAATAAATGCATAACTCCCAAGGTGTTTGATCGTGGAGTTATTGAAACTTTATGAACAGCATGAGTATCATTTTGATTATAAAGTACAGCTACAGCATGACCAGCTTCATGAACAGCGGTCATCCATTTTTTATCTTGGCTTTGCTCCATACCTTTGATCTCTCGACCCAAAGTTATATTATCATACGCAAGTTCGATATCAAACATAGAAACAGATTCACCATAATTATTAATTGCAATAATTGCAGCTTCATTAATCAAGTTAGCAAGTTCTGCACCAGAAAAACCTATCGTCATATGAGCTATATCATTAATATCAATATAATCATCATGAACAACCGTATCTAAAGCTATATTCAATAGCTCAATTCTATCTTTTACATATGGTTTATTAACCTGTACAATACGATCAAATCTACCAGGACGTAGAACAGCAGGATCAAGAGACTGAGCTCTATTTGTTGCTGCAAGAACAATTACTGGATTATTTCCTTTTTCTATTCCATCCATACGATGTAACAATTCATTAACTGTTGTATCATTTTCAGAATGACTCAAAGCAGTTCGTGCTGATGCAACTGCATCAAATTCATCGATAAAAATAATACATCCACCATACTCTACTGCTAATTCATCTGCATAATCGAATAATGCTCGAACTCGAGAGCTCCCAACACCAATAAAAGTATCATTAAAAGATGATCCTGAAATACTAATAAATGGACAATTAATTTCTCCGGCTACTGCTCGTGCTAATAATGTTTTTCCATTACCTGGTCCACCATTCATCAAAACACCTTTTGGGACTTTAGCACCCATTTCAACATAACTCATAGGATTTTCAAAATATGAAATAATATCTTGCATGTCTTCTTTAGCACCTGAAAGTCCTGCTACATCTTCAAATGTTGTCATAATATCGCCTGGAAGATAAACCTCCATAGCCTGTCCACCTGAAAAAGATTTCATCTGATTGTTCTGCATAGACATTAAATAATAAGTAAGCCAAATATAGAGAACTCCCCCAACACCAATACCAATACCAATAAACTGATTTATTGCTTGATCTGTCTTTGAATATCGACAAAAGCAATCCCAGTAAGATACATTACTATAATCTGGAGGTAAATAGTAAATTCTATGATCTTCTGCATGCAGTTCCTGCAAAGGCAAACTGAATAAACTCACAACTACAAAAAACAAAAATGATTTTTGAAACAATTTCATAAAAAACTTTCTTTATATCTAATTTTTTTTAATTTCTACAGACCTAGGACTTGGCGTATTTCATCACCATATATAGTTTCTTTTTCTATCAATAATTTTGCAATTTTATTAATCTCTTTTTTACGCTCTGAAACAAAGCTCTGAGCTTGTACTTGACACTCTTCAATGATTTTTCTAATTGCATTATGTATAGTTTTTACATCTTTTTGTGATAACTTACGATTTATATCATCATAAGCAATATCATCTAATTGATTTGGCATTGTATACCTTACAATAACATCATATGCATAACGCTGAGCTTCTTGCAGGCTAGCTGACACTTGATTATTATCATCAAACAGATTAAATGTCTTTAATGCTAAATCACCTGATAATTCAATAGCAATTAAATTTCTCAGATCTTTTTCTGTTAAAATAGATAATTCGTTTAATGAATAAACATGTGTCATAGCAAGTGCTTTAACATGAGGAGTAATTGATGTTTTGTACACAATCGACGATTTATCTTTGTATGAATATCCAACTGTTATTGCTGCTTGGGTAATTGCGAGCTTCCATTTATCATCTTTAGTTTGACCCAACCCCTTAACCTGACGACCAAGTTTAATATAATCATATGCTTGTTCAACATGTTTCATCGTGATGCAAGTTGCTCGATCAGTCACTGCAAAAACAGCTGCTTCATTTATAAGGTTAGCCAAGTCTGCTCCAGAAAATCCTATAGTTAAACGTGCAACAAAAGTCATGTCAAGATCAGGTGATGCATTCATTGATTTTAAACTATTTTCTAATAAATAGATTCTACCTTTATAAGTCGGTTTTGTTACTTCAACTTTACGATCAAATCGTCCTGGACGAATTGCAGCAGAATCTAACTTATCAACTCTATTTGTTGCACCAAGAATTATAATTGCAGCACTTTTTTTATCTAATCCATCAACTTCTGCTAAAAAAGCATTAATGGTTTGATTACGCTCACCATCACCACCAGAATCACTGTTTGATCTAGTAGAAATAAGTGCATCGATTTCATCTATAAAAATTATACAACCTCCAAATTCTTCTGCTAATTTTTTTGCTTCAGCAAAAAGTTCACGAACTCGAGATGCTCCAACACCTACATACATTTCAACAAAAGATGAACCTGAAATACTAATAAATGGACAATTAACTTCCCCGGCAACTGCTCGGGCTAATAATGTTTTTCCATTACCAGGTCCGCCACTCATTAAAATACCTTTTGGAGGCTTTGCACCCATATTATGATATACTGTTGGATCTTGTAAGTATGAAATAACATCTCCCATATCAGATTTAGCATCATCAAGACCAGCTACATCATCAAATGTTATATCAATATCGCCAGGATAATAGATCGACATATTACCAACTTGCCTTACTCTATTCTCATATTGACTATTATTATTATGTTGATTCTTTTCATTATCATTAAATGATGTTGAATAGACCTGATTATTATTATCTGTTGAAGAGATAGTAGCATCTACACCTAGACTCATACATGCAATAAACCTTAATGCATTCTTGATTTTTCTTTTAGATTCTGGATTTATGGCATTAATATCTGGTGTTTGTAAACATCCAAGACCAATTAAAGCCAATACAAATTTATGCATTTTTATAACATTCATAATAAAGGTTCCATTAATAATTATATTTTAAACTCAAGACCCTTATATAATATCAAATAACACGAAAAATGCAATTATTCAAACTGTTTCAATTCTAATAGAAAATAAAAGGTACTGTCATAAAAATATTATGACAGTACCTTTTCACTAGAAAACTAGGTATTTATTTATCTAAACCATATTTGATTTTAGGTTCTTCAAGGCCACACATCTGATAAACTTCATCACCAAAAACAGTTCCTTTTTCCATTAAAAGCTCTGACAGTTGTTCAATTTTATCTTTATATAAAACAATAAGACCTTGAGCTCTTACATAACATTCTTCAATTATTTTTTCAACTTCACGATGAACTTGTGTTGCAATATCATTTGGTAGTCTATATTCAATTTCATCATATGATATATAACGTAATGCATCAGACATACCATATTTAACAACCATATCATATGCAATTTGACGAGCCTTGGATAAGTCACTTCTTAATCCTGTACTTTTACCAAAACCAAATTCTTGTTCTGCAAGCCCGCCAGCTAAACAGATAACAATACGATCTTTCATCTGATTTTCTTTACAGTTATATACTTCTTTGAGTGGGCGTGAATATGAAATACCTAAAGCACCTCCACGGGGAGTAATGGTAACCTTATATAATGGATCTACATTTTCAAGATGAATACGAATAATTGAATGCCCGGATTCATGAATTGCGGTTTCCCACATATCTGCGTCAACTTGATCCATACCTTTTGTTTCACGACCAATTGTCATATTATCGTATGCTAAATCAACATGCTTCATTTCTACAAAAAGACTCTGTTCGTTCACAGCTATGATAGCTGCATCATTTATCAATCGACCTAATTCAGCTCCAGAAAATCCCATAGTTGCACTTGCAATTAAAGGAACATCTATCTGGTCAGATCTTTTAACATTGCCAAGATGAATTTTTAGAATATCAATACGATCTTTCAAAAATGGTTTACTTACTTCTACGATACGATCAAACCTACCTGGTCTTAATAAGGCTGGATCTAAAACATCAACTCTGTTTGTAGCTGCCAAAACAATAATAGGATGTTTCACAGCATCAAAGCCATCCATTAATGTTAATAATTGTGCTAATGTTTGAGCGCTTTCTTCATTACCGCCCCCAAATCCATTCGAAGAACGTTTCTTACCAACTGCATCAAATTCATCAATGAAAATAATACATGGAGCTAATTCTTTTGCCTTGGCAAATAAATCACGTACACGTGCAGCACCAATCCCTACAAGAGCCTCAATAAATTCCGATCCAGAAATACTAATGAATGGGCAATCTACTTCACCTGCAATAGCTTTTGCTAATAAAGTTTTTCCATTACCTGGTTCACCTTGCATTAAAACACCTTTTGGAATTCTTGCACCCATGTCAGTAAATTGTTTTGGGTTTTTTAGAAATGCCATAATATCAAACATATCAGCTTTTGCAGCATCTAAACCGGCAACATCTTTTAATCGAGTTTTAATTTCTCCGGGTCTATATATTCTTGCACGACATTTTTGAAAATCTGAAAGCATATCTTTGCCGCCATTGCCCTCTTCTTTTTTAGATTCTTTTGCATGTAAAGCAATGCAAGGACAATCTTTTTTATTCATAAGCTCTGAAACTTGCTTCATTTTATTTTCTATTGGCAATAACCAATAATCTTGTGTTAAATATCCTGTAAGTAAAACTCCTGAAACAATTCCGACAGATTTTAGTTTATTATCTTTAATAGCATTCAATCCATAGACAATATCTTCATTGTCAAAACTAACATAGGGTAAAATTCCTGGATGCCATGTAAAATCAGCTTGTAACTGATTATTAAAAGGCAAACATATAAGTAATGCTAATATCGGTAATTTAAAACTCATAACAATCCTTTGATCTTAGTACTACTGCTTATTTGCATAAAATTAATACATTTTTCACATCATGACAATCAAATAATAATCAAAGAATCTGTTTTAAACAGATAAGCTCAATTTTAAAAAAACAAAATCTTATAAGTTTAAACAATTTCAAAGCTAACATTCTTAATTGAAAGCAACTTTTTTGAGTTACAAAAGGCAAGATCAGTTGCCTGATTAGCAATAAGAGTTGATCATACTTTTGAAAAACAATAAAAATAACTGAAACAGTCTAGATCAAACTTATAATTTTTTATAAAATTGATATAGACTGTTTATTTAACTCATGAAGACCTTAATAAAAATAATTCAAGATATCCAAAAAGGATTTATAGATGAAAAAGATTTTATTTTTTATAGCTCTGTTCTTTACAGCAATTGTTCATTCTATTGATCAACACACGAATCAAACATTTATGTTTCCAAAAGAAATTTTTGGAAGTTTTGGTATGGAGCAAGCTTCATGGAATAATATTGTCTATAATAAAAAAAGTTATGGTCATGCTTTACAAGTTTATGGCTATGCGCAAAAATCTATTCCTGACGCAGAAGATTCAGAATATTTTTTATTTGATGACCTCAAATCATTAGTTGTTCAAAGTGGAGTTGGCGCAGGTCCAGATGAAGAATCTTTCACACGTAACATTTTAGGCGCATGGATTGGTATTCCTGATTCAGCAAAACTTAGCAGCACATATTCCTTAACACCAAAACAATCTCAACATGGAGCCACTATAGGTTTTAGTCAGGATTTAAGTAAGTATTGTGATATGGGTTTCTTAAGAAATCTTTCATTTAATGTTTCTATTCCAATCGTGAGTCTTAAAAACCAACTTGTCTACCAAGGAAGCCCTGAAGTTTTGAGTGCATTACAAGGTAAAAATGCTGAATCAATGGGTATGTTAGAATCATGGAATTATTTAATTTTAAATACCGAAGCTCAAGAGGCTACGACATTTACCAATATGAAAATACTTTTTGGTACCAATTATCAAAGTGAAGATGATATACAAATAGCAACCACATCATTTGTGATTTTACCTTTCGTAGATCCTGTTTCTAATGAAGTTTTATTCCAACCTATGGAAGGATATAATGGTCATGTTGTGATGGGAGCTGGTGTTCTTTTTCAGTTTCCACTTTCTATCTCACAAGACAAAAGAACCAGAATATGTTTTTATACAGGACTTGAAAATAAATTATTACTCGGAAATACCCAACAACGAACCTGTGAAATAGATGGTAAACCATACTCTCGCTACATGCCAATATACGATCGATATACCGAGACTGTTCTTCCGGGCGTCAATGTGTTCACCAAGGATTTTTATATTGAACCATTCAATCTAATTAATTTCATTGCTGGATTTCGTTATAAATATGCTGATTCTGTTACTGAAATAGGTTATGAAGTTTGGGGACGTGATACAGAAAAAATCAGTTTCAGCTCTAATAAAGAAAATGATAATAATTTCTGGCAAGAAAATCGTTATGGCATTGCAAATATTAATCCCGAGACATTTGAACTTCTTGTCCCTCAAACCGCGAGTGCAAGTACAATAAATTATATTGTTCCAGATGCTGTAGATAATGTTTATATCAAAGCAAAAAACCTAAACTTTAAACCTGCAGTTGCACGATCTGCACTTGTTCATCGAGCTTACATGACAATTGGTTATGGAAAAAACACCGATAGAATTAGCTCATTTCTTAACGGCGGTTTGTTTATGGAAATATCACAAAATAATGCAGCTATATCTAACTGGGGAGGTTGGGCAAAAGCTGGAATGACTTTCTAAATCAAAAAATATATTTTAAAATGTAAAAAGCCGCTTATGAAAATAAGCGGCTTTTTTTCATTTAATCAAAAACAATTACATCATTCCAGGCATTCCACCCATACCACCACCCATTGGAGGCATTGGAGCTTCTTTTTTATCAGAAGGAATATCTGCAATAATAGCTTCTGTTGTTAACAACAATCCTGCAATTGATGCTGCATTTTGCAATGCACAACGAGTAACTTTAACAGGATCAATAATACCTGATTCAAGCAAGTCACAATAAACACCTAACTTTGCATCAAATCCAAATGATGTTCCACCTTCTTGGCGAATACGCTCAACAATAATTGATGCTTCAAAACCGGCATTAGCAACAATTGTACGTAACGGCTCTTCAATTGCACGACGAATAATTTGCATACCAAGTTTTTCATCACCAACTAAATCAAGCTCTAGCAATGCTGTCTGAGCATGTAATAATGCACACCCACCTCCAGCAATAATACCTTCTTGAACTGCTGCACGAGTTGCACTTAAAGCATCTTCAATACGATCTTTAATTTCTTTCATTTCAGTTTCTGTTGCTGCGCCAACTTTAATAACCGCAACACCGCCTGCAAGTTTTGCCAAACGTTCTACTAATTTTTCTTGATCATACTCAGATGAACTACTTTCAATCTGTGAACGAATTTGTAAAATACGCCCTGAAATAACTTCTTGAGTTCCTGAACCATGAATAATAGTTGTATCTTCTTTTGTGATCACTACTTTTTTAGCATGACCAAGATCTTGTTCCATAACCGTCTCAAGGTTCATGCCAGTATCTTCAGAAATCAAAACCGCACCAGTAACTGCTGCAATATCTTCAAGCATAGCTTTTCTACGATCACCAAAACCAGGAGCTTTAACAGCTGCTATTTTCAATGCGCCTCGAATTTTATTAACAACTAATGTTGCTAATGCTTCACCCTCGATATCTTCTGCAATAATCAAAAGACTACGACCAGACTTAGCTGCATTTTCTAATGTTGGAACAATAGATTTCATATTTGTTATTTTTTTATCATAAATCAAAATCATTGGATCGTTTAAAACAACTTCCATTTTTTCTGAATCGGTTACAAAGTAAGGAGATAAATAACCACGATCAAATTGCATTCCTTCTACAACAATTAATTCGCTTTCCATTCCCTTAGCTTCTTCAACGGTGATTACACCATCTTGTCCAACGCGCTCCATTGCATCAGCAATCTGTTTTCCAATAGTCGTATCAGAATTTGCTGAAATTGTTGCAATTTGTTCAATTTCTTTTTTACTTGTCACCTGTTTTGCAATATCAGCAAGAGCTTTAACAATCTTGGTAACTGCTTTATCAATACCGCGCTTTAATTCCATTGGGTTTGCACCAGCTGTAACAAACTTATTACCTTCAGTGAATATTGCTTGTGCAAGCACCGTTGCGGTTGTTGTTCCATCACCAGCAATGTCTGCAGTTTGAGAAGCAACTTCTCGAACCATCTGAGCACCCATATTCTCTAAATTATCCTGTAGTTCAATTTCTTTAGCTACAGAAACACCATCTTTCGTAATTAAAGGAGCACCAAATGATCGTTCAAAAGCAACATTACGACCCTTAGGCCCAAGCGTAACTTTTACGGTATTCGCTAAAATATCGATACCTCTTAACATTTTTGTACGAGCATCCTGCCCAAATAATATTTTTTTTGCCATGTTCAAAACCTAATCTTCTATAATTCCTAAAATATCTTCTTCTTTTAATACCATAAATTTATCCCCGGCTTGTACACCAGAAAATTTTCCAAAGAAAATGGTATCATTAACTTTAACTTGCATTGGTATCAAACTACCATTAACTGATGCTTTTCCAGGTCCTACAGCAAGAACCTTAGCTGTTTGAGTTTTTTCTTTTGCTGCATCAGGGATGAATATTCCGCCTTGAGTTTTTTCATTTTTCTCAATAAGCTCTACCCAAACATGACTACCTAGAGGGCGTAATTTTTGAAACATATTGTTTTCCTTGCCTAAATAAAAATGGTATGAAATGTGCATATAAAAGTCACGACAGGCCATTTTGAATGATTGTAGTAACTTAATCAAGTATGTGTATACAAAGATAGAGATAGGTAAGATACCTATATAAATAGTATATCTTACCTATTAAAAAATTCAATTTTTGATATAAATGCACGCAGCAAAAACATCTTCAATTATGGAATGGTTATTTATTTATTCAGATCTTTATTTTCATCTGAATCATTATTAACTTGACTGCAACATTGATTATAATCTAAATCATCTACAGCTTGAATTTCTTTCTGACAAGTACAAACTCCTTGGCAATCACAAGACTCAACTGTGCTGCAAGGTTCATCTTTACAACAGAAATCTTCTTTTTCATTATCTTGATTCATACTTATTCTCCTTTTTCTACCGTTTCTTTTGCTAGATCTTTTACTTTTTCTAATGTTGGCTGATATAAATCTAAAATATTACCGCCAACATCTTTAAAGCCAACCATAATTCCATGTACTGCTACAACAGGTTCATTTAAAAAAGTAACTTTATCCTTTAATGAACTATATAATTCCATTAAATTTTCATTTATTTCAAGAACAATTCCTGTACGAATATTGTCCTGGGCTTCTGCTATTGGGCATAATCCAAATTTTATACAACCCAAATCAAACTCTGCCCATTTATTTTCAAGATGAAACTTCAAAGGCAAGTTCAAAACATCTCTATAAAACTCTACTGCTTTAGCTAAATCATGTTGCATAAGAATAACCATACCAACTCTAATTGGACCATGTTCCATAACGAAACTCCATTATAAAAATATTAAAATATATTTAACCACTTTATCACACAGAGAAAAATGTTAAAGCTTCAAAATAGAAATAAACTAAATTAGAAAAAAAAAAGATATACACCATTACCTAAAACAAAGATATTTTGATATCATTATTACAAACAGAAAAAATAAGAGGTAGCTTTAAACTTACATTCAAAGGAAAATAAACTATTTTTTAAAAAACCATTCAAATAAAAATTATAATATGAAAAAATCAAACCAAATAATTAGCTTAGCTATATTATTAACAACTTGTATAACAATAAAATCTAGCGATGGTTACAATCGTTATCAAGCTTATGTCGAAGAAATGCAACGTAAATCTGCTATTGCAGAGGAACGAGTAAATAAATTAAATAAATCAAATTCACTTCACAAAGAATCTCCAGAATTAGCTTCGCATTCAGAGTTGAGAAAATTTATTGTAAAAAACCATAATCAAAATCTTGAATCTTGTTTTAAAAAAGATAAAAGCAGTTTAAGACAATGGCTTGGAATCGAACCTACTACCTACAACAAAGAATCTAATGTGTTTAGAATGATAAATGCAATTCGTGCCAAAAAAATAATAGAAGCACATGATCTTAATTTACTTGATGTACCACAAAAATGTTTAGTTAGAGATAAAGCTCTTTTTGCATCATCTACAAGAGGTATTCCTTGGGGGTATCATAACACTTGGACAGTTATTGCTCAAAACATTAAAGGCTATAATGTTAGAGATATCACTTTGTCTGAAGCTCAACAAATGGCTCAATTTGTTGAAAAAACAGGATATCAAGACTTTGGAGGTCATGATATGAACATAAAAAGAGACCGTACAACCAATAAAATTGTATTTATAGACCTAGAAAAAGCTTCGTTTTCAAGTCCTTATGTAGATACTCAATTAAAATTAATTAGTAATTTAATAGCATATACAAGTTCTGCTATGACACCAGATGCCTTAAGTTGGTTAAAACAATACTCTGAAAAAATCAAAAAAGCAGAACCCAACACTCCAATTAAAAGAATATATTCTAATCAACAATATGATGATTTAGATATTGATTTGACTAAAGTTGCAAGTCAATTTAAAGAAGTAGAAGGTTAATGAAAAAAAACACTTGCCATGAATTTGCAAAGTAAAAAATAGAATCTATTGATTTAAAAGAAGTTATTCTGATAGAATTATTACATATAGAAACAACCAAAAAAGGAATTTTATGCGTAAATTTTATCAAAACAAGCTTTGGAGAGACAAACTCATTAAAGCAAGAGAGTCTCAAGGTGCAATTGTTCATTCAATTCGATTATCAGATGGTGAATACGGTGAAGAAATTAAGATTAAACTACTAGAAGAAGCTAATGAAATTTATGCGGCAGACACGCAAGCAGAAATGGTAAATGAAATTGTTGATGTTCTTGAAGTAATCGACTCTATGCTTAAACTTTATTGTATATCACAAGAAGAAATAGCTGCTCTGAAAGCAAAAAAGCTTGCTGAACAAGGAAGTTACAATGATCGTAGATTAATTGACTACGTAGAATATCCAGAAGGAAGCCCTGAAGAAAAACATTGTTTAGAAAATCAAGAAAAATACCCTGAACTTGATGATGAAGGTAATGAAAAACACCCTGAACTTGATGATAATAGCAATGAAAAAGATGATGAAACCAACAATTGCTGTAAGTAAAAATCATTATTTTTTAATAGATAGATAATTTATTAAAAATATAAAAAGAGCTCTGATTCTACATCAGAGCTCTTTTTATGTAAAAAATCTTGTATTATTCATATGACTACCATAAACTCATTAAAAGAAATTATCATCTCGAGGAGAAATAATCATGAAAATGCGTAAATTTTATATGAATAAGTTGTGGAGAGATCAAGCTTCTTTATTTAAAAAAGATGATGGATCTATCATTCACCTACAAATTTTGAATGATGCTGAATATAATAATGAATTAGGTTTAAAATTAATAGAAGAAGCAACTGAAGTTCACATGGCACAATCTCCAGATGAACTCATGGATGAACTTGGAGATGTTCTTGAAGTTATCGATTGTATCGTTAAATTTCACAAACTTTCAAAAGATGAAATTCTTAATCGCCAACAAAAAAAACGTGAAGATCGTGGTAGCTATGAAGAGCGTAAATTTGTTTCTACAGCAGAATTTGCACCCGATAGTTATGGGGAAAAATATTGCTTAAAAGATCCTGAGCGATACCCCGAAATATAATAAAGTAAAAATTGTCCTTAACATAAGGATTAATAGATTTTTAATAGAACAAAGGAGTTTGTTTAAAAAAACTCCTTTGTTCTATTAAAAATCTATTAATCGATATCTATAAAAAAAGAGGTCATCCATTTGAAATTAAAAAAGATCACCGTATTATATAAAGAATATAATAAAAAAAACAGGACATTATGAAAAACAAACGAATCAGAAGTATTGCTTTATGCTTTTTAGGCATGTTTTTTATTACTTTCACATCATTTAAAACTTATACATTGCAGTCCAAGTCACCTACAGCAGAAGTGTTATATGATAAAGAACTCAAAGCTCAATTTGATAACTTTTGTATGCATGTTTTAGATATGCAAACTATGAAAGAATGGTCTTCTTTGTTACAAGATGTCCAATCTTTTTATCCAACAAAGCCAACTAATATAGAGCTTTTCACTCAATTAAAAAAATCTTACTCTCAAATGCAACCAACGTCATATCCTTATCTTTTATACAAATCCTTAAAAAGCCAACAAAAAACATTGGGTAAACAAGTTAAAGATCTCATTTCAGATGACCAATCATTTAATGGATATGTGGAAATTGGATCACCATGTCGATATGCTGATTACATTAATAAACATATAAATATCTCTGGTACTCGATATGCAATTCATGATCATTCAAGTTTTGCTGATGTTGCAGAAAATGGAGTAATTAATATTACACGAGGTTTTGTTCCTTATGACAAAATGATACCTTTACATAATTATGATCCGATTTCTCTCTATGACATTTTAGATTCTAGCGTTGATATGGTTGTCTGCTTTATTGGATTACATCATATTCCAACAGATAAGATCGAACCTTTCATAGCGTCTATTAAACGCATATTACGTCCAGGTGGTGTTTTTTTATTGCGTGACCATGATGCATACAATCAAGATATTTTCAAACTTGCATCTACTGCACACACAGTATTTAATGCTATAATAGCAAAAAGTTCTGAGGATGAAGAAGCTCATGAAATTCGTAATTTTAAACCTATTAATTATTGGATCGAACTATTAGAATTAGATGGATTTACAGCTGGTTCAAAACGAATTCTACAAGATAACGACCCAACATTAAATACATTAATTAAATTTACCAAATCAATTTCGAATGAAGATACTTTTATTGAAAATCTACATAAACAGGATGGATATACACGATCGGTACAGCAAACATTTTTAACTGCACCAGAATGGTATAATGTTGATTCAGCTCAAGCTTATGGAGATTTTTTAAAACACACCCCATGGTATGATTTTCCATATTTGAACAGTATCAAAACCTACTGGCATATATTTTCAGAATCATGGAAGCTAGCTCGATCAACTAATAGCATTCATGATATTTTAATAAAAAGTGATTATTTTTGGACTTGTATTTTTGTCGGTACTTTTATGACATTAGAATATATAACAAAAGCAATATTGGCCATACCTGTAGCAGCTATCATGAGTGACACTGCTGATCAAAAAATTTCTATTGTCACACGAAACCTTACTCCTCAAGATTTAGAAAATTTACCAAAGTCAGTGATTATAAAAGAAAAACACAATGATCTTACAGTTCTTGAAATTCCACGTTATGATGATTTTCAAGAATCTATTAAAACATTAGCAAATGGATCTAGTACCATTATAGAAGTTGGCGGACAACGAATAATCCAAGTGAAAATCAGAAATATTAACAAAGAAAAAGACAGTTCAAATATAAAAACATGGGCTGATGCACATAATATAAAACTTGCTTACACATGGCAATTACCGGGTACAAAATATACCTATGGATCACTTATAGTTTCAATTGATAAACTTCAGACTCTTTTACGTGATGCAAGTATGCATGACTTTGAAGTAGTCTATATTCACGATTTTTAAAAAACATGCAAAAAAAGACTATTCTCTTAATTTTGATAAGTACATCTTTTTGTATATATCAAAATAATAATTTCACAAATGAAAACAAATCAGTTCATGATTTCAGTAATGTTTATCATGAAACAGTCGACTCTATTGAATTTCCAAAAACTATAGCAGAATTACGTGATATTATCATAAAAGCTGACAAACCAATTGCTGTTGCTGGTGGTAAATATAGTATGGGTGGACAAGTCTGGTTCAAGGATGGTGTTGTTGTTGATATGCAACATTTAAATGCTATTACAGCTTTTAATCCAGAAGAAAAAACTATTTCTGTTCAAGCAGGAGCTTGCTGGTCTGACTTACAAGAATTTTTACATAGTTACAATCTTTCAATTATGGTCATGCAATCATATAATGATTTTTCTATCGGAGGATCATTGTCCGTCAATATCCATGGAAGAGATCCACATGGACAAGTCATAACAACAGTAGAATCAATTATGGTCATGCTGGCAGATGGATCATTAGTACAAGCAAGTCGAACTGAAAATTCCGATATTTTCAATGCTGTTATTGGCGGTTATGGAGCCTGTGGCATCATTGTTAATGTAACATTGCACTTAGAAGAAAACTATAAAATAAAACGTTGCATGAAAACTGTATCGGTTAATCATTTTACCAATTTTTATAAATCTATAATTGCTACTAATCAAAACATATCTTTATTTAATGCCAATCTTTATGGTCCTCATTATGACAAGGTAGTTGCTGTTTCTTGGGAAAAAACTGATAAAGCTTTAACATCTAAAAAACTTGCACTTCAATATAATGACAATTCGAACCTTTTTTTAGATTATCAAAACATTATGTTAGAACATGCTATAAGTGAGTATTCATTAGCACAAAGAATTCGTTATGTATTAGATACAAAAGTAACCAAAAATAAAAATTATGTTGTATGGAGATCAAATGAAATGAGCTATAGTGTAAAATCACTTGCCGCAAGCTCTGATAATGTTTCTAAAATTTTACAAGAATATTTTATACCGGTTGATCAATTTAATAGATTTGTAGAAACATTAAAAGAAACTATAAATGATAATAAAATAAAAATGTTAAATATATCAATTCGACATGTTCCAGCAAATAACGAATCTTTATTAACTTATGCTCCACAAGATTGTTTTGCTTTTGTCTGTTACATATCTATAAAAAACAACCCTCAAGGCCATGAAAATGCAAAAGTATGGACACAAAAATTAATTAATGCAGCTCTTGATCTAGAAGGTACTTATTATTTGCCCTATCATCTTTTTGCAACTAAAGATCAATTTATACAAGCTTATCCAGGATGTATAGATCTTTTAAAAATAAAAAGCATCTATGATCCTACTAATAAATTTCAAAATAGCATGACACAATCATGGAAATATTTATCATAAAAACGATATCATTATTATTTTTTTTGACCTGATAATGCATTGAAATCTATTGAAACCATTTGTTCATTATGATTTTCATCATCTAAATCCACCAATACAACTGCTTCATCATATTTTTTATCGGCATAAGAGTCTACAAAGCATGAAGTAGCTGAATTACATTTCGGTTGACGATCAACAGCTGATTCAGAATGAGGAGTTAATTCATTACTGCTTTTTTCATCATCAAACGATTTAGTCAAAGCTTCTAAGATAGAAGAACTTTGAACCCATCTTCCAAAAGATTCTGATCCAGTTACTTCTGGACTTAAACCTTGAAACTGTTCAGCTAATTTTCTTGTATCTGGAATTAAAATAGAACAAGAATCTAACACTGTATCTTCTTCATCTCTAGGTAGAACATCATATTTTTCTTGATTTGATTTTTCTAATTCTTTTGTTCTTTTCAATGCTCCAATTCTATCCCAACGACCTCTAAATTTTGCAACTTGTTTAATGCCGTTAAATTGCTCTTGTGTTTCTTGATGATTATCCAAATTATCTGAACTTGCAGTAACTATTTCATAATTCATACAAAAAAGAATCATTATAATTGTATATTTTTTTTCCATGATGCTCCCTTAACATAATAACTCACAATATATGTTCATTCTAGACCAATATATTTAGATCAATCTTCAGATTGCAAGATTTAATAGAATAAATTTATTAATTTGTAAGTTCGTATGAATAATAGTATTATTAACAGCCTCTATTCATATTATACATACAAAGGAGAATCAATATGATTCAATTATCTCTATTTTTCATTATATTTCTTGGACTTCATAATTTTTCATTTGCAATGGAAGATCAAACAGTTGCTATAAAAGCTAGTATGCCTTGCATAGCTACAGCAGCTGGAGATATCGCAGATGAAATAAAACCTACTGCTAAAAGAAAACGAAGAACTTCAACACGACTTGAAACCAAAGATCAAACAGTTGCTATAAAAGCTGGAGCATCTGAGATAACTGCATTAATTGCAGCAGATAATACAGATGAAAGAAAACCTGCTGCTAAAAAGAAACAAAAAACTTCTTTTTACAATCCACAAAGAGTTCGTAATTTATATAATGATTCAACTGAGAAGTTTAAAATCAGTCGTTCTAAATTAGAAAATTTTATAAGATGCCAAAGATGTTTTTATTTAGATCGTAAAAAAGGAGTTGGGCACCCATCAGGATATCCATTTAATTTAAACATTGCGGTTGATTCCCTTCTAAAAAGAGAATTCGATCATTATAGAGATATTCAAAAACCACATCCTTACTGCATAGAAAATGGTATTGATGCCACCCCTTTTGCACATGCTGATATAGAAAAATGGAGAAATTCATTACGAGCAGGAATAGACTATGAAGTGCCTGGTACAAATATTCTATTACATGGTGGTATTGATGATGTATGGATTGACAACAAAACAGAAGAATTAATTATTGTTGATTACAAAGCAACATCGAAAAAAAGCGAAGTTTCACTTGATGCTGACTGGCAAGATGGTTACAAAAGACAAATGGACATGTATCAATGGTTGTTTCGAAAAAATGGATTCAAAGTATCTAAAACAGGATATTTTGTTTATTGCAACGGAGATGCTCAAGCTGAAAGTTTTGATAAAAAAATAAATTTCAAAGTATCAGTACTACCTTACGAAGGTGATGATTCATGGGTTGAAGGAGCTGTTTTAGCTGCATACCAATGCTTAAATTCAGAAACAATACCTGAAGAACTATCTGAATCATGCGATCATTGTCAATATTGGAAAACTGTTAACAAGCATGTTATGCCAAAATAGATGATCTATTAAATTTTACAAATAGAAAGAGGGACTTGTTTATAGCAAGTCCCTCTTTCTATTTGTAACGACACCGAGAAGATAATCAAAGGCCCATTCAACTGCGAAGTGCAACACTCTAGATAAATAAAAAAGACTTAATTTTTATACAGACTCCATGGCCGGCTGGCCAGCTTCAACCTACTGCAGCCGAAGGTAAAAATAGAAAAAGCCACGTGTTATGATAATCTCAGTTTATAACGAAGGAGATTGCCATGCCAAAAGGCTATAAACACGTGACTTATGATAAAAGATGCCAGATTTATACA
>Ga0209390_10004868_pt1 | contig 19684 bp, 29 predicted proteins | sample BON01_FD_187212 | JGI IMG/M metagenome (GOLD analysis project Ga0209390, IMG submission 187212) | Freshwater microbial communities from Lake Bonney liftoff mats and glacier meltwater in Antarctica - BON-01 (SPAdes) (version 2) | ecosystem: Environmental > Aquatic > Freshwater > Ice > Glacier...
AGCCTGCACGACGTGATGTGCCCCGTGATTACACCGTGGGCGCGGGGGGCGAACTCGCGAATGACCCTTAAAGATTGTCAATGCGTGCTCATCAAACTTGTCCGCATCAACAGCCTGACGCAGGCGCTGGCATTGGTTGACGATGCCGTCACACATGAGATGTTGTGCAGTTGTTCTCCCTGCGCATCACTAAGAAACGCCAAAATAAATATCTTCGTCGCCTTAGAAAGAATAACCAAATGGCTCTCATAACATGGAGTAAGACCGGATTTATTCCATGTTAAAGACCGTAACATGGAATAATAAATTCCTTATTCAAGGTTGCGACCCTAATTTAGCGGCGCGCATTGCCGAGCAAAACCTGTGTACCGGTCAGGCCAGCACAGAAGGGTCACCAGATGTTGGATGAGTGCCCATATCCCGAACGGGATAACGAGGGCGATCACCCGCGACCTCAATCGGTGGCATTTGCCGACGGTTACTTAGCAGGGATCGAGGCCAGCCTGTGGGATTGCGGGGACTGCGGTAACCGGTACCAGCGGGACATTGAGCACTGCCCCAACATTTTGTTGGATGACGCCATCGCACGCAGGCATGCCGCCAAGTGGTTGAAAGGAGTAACACCATGAGTGAGCCCATCGATTGGGACCCTGATATGCCCGTATATATGGAAGAAGAGGAAGAGGAATAAATATGTCAGTCAAGTACATCTCTGCAGAGGAAGCGCGAACAGACCTCAAGGATCCCATCGCGAACCGAATCGCGGAGCATTTGTGGTTGTCATACAACTATGACGTCACTCAGCACCGGGAGACTTCCGCCGATGGCCAAGGCCAATGGGACTACTGTAAGGAAGACGCGATCGGTCTGGCTCAATTGTTTCGCGACATGAATATAGATGCCACAGTTTTTCCTGATAATTCGTGAACCTTTTGATTTAAGACTGACGCGGGCCGTGTAACCAGCGACCATGTTTGTACGCGCCGATAAGAGGAGTTCACATGGCCCGAGATACTGGCGGCAATATCGCCGTTGACTATGTGTGGGGAAACATCCCTATGCAACCAGATGATGACCGTGGGATGAACCAGTTGAACTCATCACTTGGTTTTCACATCATCGCTTCATCCAATTACAACGGGTTCCCCGGGCACATCCCCAGTGGTGTCTACGTAGACACGATCCCGAACGTTGCGGTCCCCAATCTTGTTGGTCTTACAGAGGCGGCCGCCGACGGATTAATTGCCGGTGCTGGCCTCGTCAAGGGCTCCGCTACCACGGCAAACAATTACGCGGGTGCCACATCAGGCAACAACGGGAAAGTCAAGTCGCAGTCCCCGGCGGCTTCCGTGGTTGTCAACGAGGGCTCCGCTGTCACCCTTGTGGTGTACCTGCACACACCGTAACACCAATGTCATGATGGAGAGGGTGCCGGAGTTAGTCCCGCCCTCTCCATCAGTCTTTTCCGTGCGATCCGCGCGACCTTTAGTGGGACACGCAGTGCGTTCAGAAGCGACACTGGTTGAATGCCGGGACGCAGACATCACTTCGACGCAGGCCAAATGGTTCTGCCCAATATCAACGCCCCGCGTGTTCCCCGCAAAAACAATAAAGACACTCATCTCAACCCAAAACCGTCTGGTCCCATTGAGGGACAGATGGTCATGCACCCCACTGACCTTGGCAGGGAAAGCATCGGCATCACATCCACGGAATGGCGCGCGCGGTCCCAACAATTCGACTCAACACAGAAGCGACATCAGTCCGCCGATGATCACGGGTTCTTTCAGCAGACCGCCACCAACTCTCGCAGCGAACCCGAGCACGACGCTAAGACAGCCGAACTATTCGGCTCTCATGGCAGCGATTTCTGGGATAAGCAGCCACTACACAGCGTTCGGTCAGATACGCCCGTGCATAGCACTCAGCAATCAATGGACACGCGTAACACCGGTCGCCTTGGCCCCATCGCAGAAGACTTATCCGGTGGTGGCTCCGTAAAGAAGCCCGTGTGGCTGGTCAAGGACAGAGGAAGGCTCTTCGCGTTGGACGGCCATCACAGGATTGCAGCAAGTCGGCAATCTGGGAAACCAAATTTCCCTGCCCGGGTATGGGACCGTGACGCTGACACTGCTCAATCCGCTAAGTAAAACCAGTGTTGCTTATCTTCTTGGTGGTCATTATTCACGTTCTTGCACGCAATCGCACTATGCGCTGACTTACGACCAAAACATCGTCACCATGGGAGTATCCAAGGAGGTGTTGTCATGTCATTAAATCTTTCCCAAGGGTGGTCCAACAGCGGGCCCAACATATTTGAGAGCCTGCTGGGTGTCGTCAAGAGAAGTGAAACCAACCGCGCTAAAGACTTGGCAGATAACAAAAGCCACGAAGGTCGAGTCCATGATCAAGCACAGGCGCATCAACGCCACTTGGACCGCGAACAAGTTGCACACAACAACAAGGTTGACCTTCTGAACCTGAATCAGGAACACAAAATTGACCTGATGGACCGCAAAGAAAAGCACATGTCGGCTCGGAAAAAGACAACTCCCGCCAAAAAAGAAAAATCTTCATCTTCGGTCAAAAGCCCCAAGACACCAATGGGGGGCACCCAACTCAATGTGCCTGCCGCCAAGTCTCCCTCGTTTAGTGATTCCGACGACGCACCGGGTGCTCAAGGCGGCGGCCCGCGGGTCAGTCGATTCGGCGGTTAGTCCATGGAAAGAAAAAAGGCTTTCTCCTACCAAAGTCAAAGTGTTGACCTTCCCGTGAAATCTCGGTTCAAATTGCGGAAGACGCCCAAGAAAATCGAGATAGCGCACGATCAAACCATTTTTTCCTATAGCAACCCCGGCAGGGCATCCCGTGGTGAAAGTGGACGCATGGGTCAAGGAGGTGCAAGTTTCTGATGTATAACAACGAATACGGAGACTACAGCCCCATTAAAAACCCAAAACCTTCCCAGAACCCGATACCCAGACCCCGCAGCGATGCATTTGCGCATGCAATACGCAGGTCCGCCCACTCGGGAACGACGCACGTTACTGGCAACGACGGCAGGGCCATCCAACGCGGTTATACGCAGGATCAAATAGACCAGACCTATAAGTGGGGTCGTGAGCGTCCTGACCCTAAGGGTGCTCCGGGTGTCAGTGTCTTTGAGTTGGGAAGTATTGACACACCGGGTACAAAGCGTGGAGTTGTGGCCCATATTCCGTCGATGCAGGAGATAACAGTAAACCCAAGGGTTCCAGTTTCTCCTGTTTCGTCACGGAAGCCACCGAAAAAGAGCAACACGAAGTCGGCACAGGATGCGCAGTTGGCGAAGAAGCGACAAAGGAGTAAAGAAGCCTATGGCGGTTAGCAAGAACTCCAAAGGTGAAAAGGTGTACGGACCTTATGAGGGGTCCAAGAAAAATGGTGGACGCAAGATTTATGTGATCCGTAAGTCTGACGGGTCAACCACCTCCACCGATAAGGCCCGCATGGACTACGAGAAGAGCAGTGGCAAGAAGTTACCCAAGGACACACATGTTGATCACAAGGACAACAACAAGAACAATGATTCCAAGGGAAACCTTCGGGCCATACCAGCCAGTTCCAACATCGCTAAAGGAAACCAGAACAGAAAAAAGAAGAGCCCCTGAGTCAAGTAGGCTGCAGTAGTCGCGATGTTTAGCCAGACCTAGATTCAGTTTTCTACCACCATGGTTGCATGACAACTTCACTTAATGGGTGGCAAGTACCCCCCAAGAAACTCAAAACATTCGCGATCCCGGGTGCCGATCGGCGCGTTACTCTCGATGTTGACGCGGGACGCATCCTTGTCGCTTTGGCCGCTGACTACCATAAAAACATTCGACCCATCGACAAGGGAACATGGGATGAGGGCGGCTTCATCAACCGTGAGGCCCGTCTGGCCGCTGGAGCGAAAAGCAATCACGCATCGGGTACTGCCATCGACCTCAATTGGTCTGAAGAGGGCGCCATGGGGTCCGCATGGGGGAAGAAATTCTTTTCCAACATTGAAGTCCGGCGCCAAATTCTGGTCCTCAAACTGCGTTACGGGTCCGTCCTGCAATGGGGTGGAGACTGGAGAGCCAATGACTACATGCACTGGGAAATTAAGCCCGGAATAAGTCGAACTCAGGTGTTGGCGCTAGCAAAAAAACTGAACATCAACAAAATTGGTAATCGTCTTGCCGCGGTACCAAAACGGCGTATTGTCGCAAAGCCGCCGACAAGTGCGTAACGAAGAGTTTGTTGCGGGTCAACCCAGTGATGAACTCAGTGGTCACGACAAGGAAATCCTTGATTTTGCCCGAGATGCACCCACCGGACTCGGTAGGCGCGCATATGGAATTCGGGAAAAGTTTGATATGACGGAGACGTCGTATCTGCAGAAACTCAATCGCCTTTTGGATCACCCCAAGTCCATGGAATACGACGCGCAGACCGTGAACCGGTATCGGCGCATCAGATCCGAAGGAATGAAGTCAGCATCTCAGCGCGCCGAGGAGCGGGCAACTCGCTTCAGCCGTGACGCCCAATAGTAAACGCGTGCCCGCGTGGTCGCGCTTGATTTTGTCGACCCGCAGCAACTTTGTCCTCAACCAAAAAGCACCAACTTTTGGTGATAGGCGAACAAAAAGAAACCGCGACAGGTCCACCCAAAAAAGAAAAGCAATTACTCAAGCATCCGAAGACATTTAGCCGTACCGCCTCGTTATGTGTAACTAGCATTCCTTACAAGGAGAAACCATGACATGTTCCAACTGCATCAGCCCCCCCGAATTTGTGTATTCAGGTGCGGGAATTGAAGACACCAAGTACTGCAAGGTGTGTGTGCCTTATTTTGCCAAAAAATTGGTAGTCCAATACCAAGAAAGTGGGTATCTGGTCCCAGAAGATGCTCCCTTGCCGGAAGTGGACACCCCAGTAGCGACTGTCCCGGAGCCCAAGAAGAAAACCAAGCCGGAAAAAACGACAGATAATGCACCTGAGGCAGCACTTCCTGAGGGAACACCCGGGACCTAATTCATGCGAGTCATCCGCAAGGCCGCGTTTCAAGGACACTCGTTCCCGACAACCAGAACCAAGGCGTGGGGACCATTTCCCGTTGAGGTTCTTGCTGAACCAGTGATCACGTACGACGACACCGACCCCGACAACATTTATCCACCCGGGGCAAGCGCCCAGAACAATTACCAAGGCGTTCCCATGTACCGCTGTAGAGACTGCTCGGCAACGCTGACCGGTGACGAACTTGATGATCACATCTGTGAGGATCCCGCTGATGGCCAAGACTAGAGATGCAAGGGCCAGAACATCATTCGCGAGTCTTCCCAGCGAGCAGGAACTCTCCATCATGCGCAACCGTGAATTCGGGTCCGACGATGCGGTTCCACGACGTACCGCATCCGGACGTGACATGTCCTACTCCATGACGCAAGAGCAGGCCATCGGAGCCGCGTCGTTGATGGATCGATCACAAGTCATTTCACCGCTGGCCGGACTACCTGTGTCAGCAAGCAGCGGCGACTTCTCCTTTGCCAAGGGTGTACTGGGATCCATAGACGATGGTGGATTGTGGGATGACTATTGGGAAGACGAACAAGAAGGTTACGGTTACAGCAACTTGGCGGGTTCATCAGTCACCGTGGGTGGGCAGCGTTATGTGCGGCCCGGTCAAGCAGTCACCACTGGACGGGGTCGTCAGGCCGCACCCATCAGCCTTGTACCCACATCCACGATCAACCCCGAGAGGCCACGCACCGTTGCTGCGGGCTTCGATGAAAAACGACAAGTTCTCACGGTTGTGTTTCGTGATGGAACCTTCTACAACTATTACGACACCGACCGCGACACATGGATGCAATTCAAGACTGCACAATCCAAGGGACGATTCATCGCAGCCTACCTCGACGGTCATGGACGAGGAACCGCAAATATGGCCAAATCTCCTGTATACGCCCGCGAATCCTTGTACCGGGTCGCCCGGACAGGTCAACTCGTTAACGATGGGCAAACCGGTGGGCAATTCGATCGCACACTTGATCCACGCATCAACCCCACCAAATCACGCACCAGCAAACCGGCAAGCAATGGACGCAGAAGGAGCAATTAATTGCCAGAGGTACACGACATCGGTTCACACTACTTCGTTCACGCAATGAAGTACCCCACCAAGAAGTTTCCGTTCATCGATAAAGGAAACACCCAAGAAATTGAGTGGCCTTACCGAACAGGGGACTCACTTGTTATGAGATTCCCTTGGTCACGTAGCAGCGTTGTCCTTGGCAAATGGAATGGTAAAAAAAACGAAACAGATGCGCTCACACAGGCCATCGGAGTAAGAGAGTTGGGCGTATATGTTCCGAAATAAGAAAGTCGACTCGGGGATCCCTCAAAAGATCATCGACCGTGTCCGCAAAATGTCCACCGAGGACCTCGTCATGTGGGGTGATCAGGCTTTGTATTCCACAGGAAGAAGCCTCACCGGTCACCTCAAGGATCGCAACGGGGACTCATTGGCGGAAGCCGTTACCGGAGCGCAAGTAGTTTTGGCTATTGTGGAAGAGGTTGGGCGCCGAAACAATGCGGTACTGTGACGCATAGAGACCCGCAACCAACGAACCACGCGTCAACCAGCAAGGAACGGTAATCCGTAAACTCTTCCGCATTTGTCGACCGGCACACTTGTGAACAAGAGCACTGCACGTCTGCCCACACTCTTTTTTTTACCGGGGTTATCAAGATCCGATACGTCAGCGCGTGATGGTCTATGGAGGACGGAAGATGTAGTCTGCTGGCCTCATGAACGAAAATGTATGGCATGTAACTCCCCGATTCTTGTGTTACTTGGGTATGCTACCCGGTAAAAAGACGGATTGTCACGGTTTTGACTAAAATTCCATTTTTGTCCCTTGTTATCCCTTTTTTGTGTCCGGGTGAACGGATTCGGCACATAGGTGCTACGCTAACGTCATACCCTAAAAGGGTAGTACGAAAATATTAAGGAATAGTGGTGTGATGAATACGAGTCCCGCGAACACCCGGGTTGTTGCGGTGATACCTAAGGCATCCGATATTGAATGTCATGTGCGAATTATTGAGGTCGAAAATGTGCGCGTTCTTGAATTTCGGGATTACATCCCCAGCCTTCAAGAATACGCGCGAGGATATTGGTTACCCCTGAACGAGTCGGCCCTTTACGGTGTTTTGAATGCCGTGACTGAGGTCATGAACTCTGAAAGGGTTTCATGAACAGAGTACGTTGCGCTTCCTGCCGCAGAACATTGGCAGTCACCGGAGCCGAAGTTCTTTTGAGGAACAAATTGTATTGCGACGAATGGTGCACATCTGAGACCCCGGTGACACAGTTTGAGGCGCGGTCGGACCAATGGAGGTTCATGAACGCCAATGGTTGGTCCCCCGTGTATATCGGGAAGGCGTATGGGGTACCACACAGTCAGGTATACAGATCGCTGGCGAGGCAGTAGAACAAGCCTCCAGCATATATGCTACCATTTGATGGTACGGAATCCTTCGTTGTTGTTGGATGTTGTCTAAGGGTCGGGCCTATGGTCCGGCCTTTAGTTTTGAGCAGACAGCGCGGTCGCAAAAAGAGATGCTGTCCTCACACCCCTCCAACATCGGAACAACTTTATGGATACTGATCAATTTGAAGCAATCGATGAAACAGAAGAACTTGTCTATGCAGATGAGGACTTACCTGACGAACTTTCGCAAGAATTTGTTGATCAACTGATCAATAAGGTGATGACTTTCATGGAGGTCCTTGTCGGACACCCACTGCACCCCTATCAAGAACCCTTCTCGCGTAGGATCATTGAATCAATCATCATCGGTGACGGCGAGGAAGTCACCGCTCTGGCTGCGCGTCAGTCCGGCAAATCCGAGGTCATCGCCAACACAGTGGCCACACTGATGGTTCTTCTTCCCAAACTGGCGGTCCTTTACCCTGAACTCCTGAGTAAATTCAAGGATGGATTCTGGGTGGGTCTTTTTGCGCCAACAGAGGGTCAGGCCGAAACACTCTTCGGAAGAACCGTGAGCCGACTAACCTCTGAGCGCGCAGTGGAGATCTTGGGGGATCCAGAAATTGATGACACTGCAACCCGCTCCACAGGTGTCACTAAGGGAATTCGACTCAAGAAGTCGGGGTCCACTCTGACCATGATGACCGCAAACCCCAGAGCCAAAATTGAGTCCAAGTCGTTTCACCTTGTGGTCGTCGACGAATGTCAGGAGTCGGACGACTTTGTCGTCACGAAATCTATTTCTCCTATGTTGGCGTACTACGCAGGTACCTTCGTAAAAACGGGAACACCCACCACCAGCAAGAACAACTTCTACCGGTCCATTCAACTTAATAAGCGCAGGCAGACCTCTCGCAGTTCGAGACAAAACCATTTCCAATGGGACTACAAGGACGTCTCCAAGGTCAACGACAACTACGCGAAGTTTATCCGCAAGGAGATGCTACGCATCGGCGAGGACTCAGATGAATTCCAAATGTCGTACAACGGGAAATGGCTTTTAGAGCGTGGAATGTTTGTGACATCAGGTGTCATGGACGAACGGGGCGACACATCGCAGGAAGTTGTTCGTTCTTGGTTTCGGTCCCCTGTTGTGGTTGGTATTGACCCCGCCAGAAAGTTGGACTCCACCGTGGTCACGGTTGTTTGGGTTGATTGGGATCGACCTGATGAGTTTGGCTATTTTGATCACCGCATTCTGAATTGGCTAGAGATACAAGGGGATGATTGGGAAGAGCAGTACTTTCAGATCACTAACTTCCTGTCCAACTACGACGTTCTGGCTGTAGGCGTTGATGCGAACGGTGTCGGCGACGCGGTCGCGCAAAGACTGAAGATCCTTCTGCCGCGCGCGGAAGTCATTTCGCTGACATCAAGTTCTTCCGAGCAGTCCAAGAGGTGGAAGCATCTGCAGTCGCTGATCCAGAGAAAGATGGTCGGTTGGCCCGCCCATGCGAAGACGCGTCGCTTGCGAACATGGAGGCGCTTCTACCAGCAGATGGGTGACGCTGAGGTTAAATTCTCGGGTCCCAACTTTCTTGTACAGGCTCCGGATGAGGCGCACGCGCACGACGACTATGTCGATTCACTGTCATTGGCGTGTTCCATGACGGCAGACTTAACGCTTCCCTCCGTTGAGGTATCAGAAAACGTTTTCTTCTAAGTGTTCTCTTTTTAGGCTTACGTTGCACGTCCCTGTCTTCACAATGGGGGTAACGCATGGAGGTAAGTATGAGCGAACTAAAGACATGGCTGGCAGGATCTCCTTTGGGTTCTGCATTTAAGGCATTTCTTGCTGTTGTCATCGCTGCTGCAATCGCAGACTTCGTCAACCTTGGGAACATCAACATGATGAACTGGGAGACGTGGGTAATCGCTGGACTTGCATCCTCTACACCCGTGGCGATCAACTGGTTAAATCCCAGTGATCCTCGCTACGGCAAGACCACAGGGAAGTAACTCCCTGTGAATAATGATCCGGGCCTTTTCACGGCCAGTGTTGCCGTAGTTGTTGCCACCATTTCGGTATTCATTACCAGTTTCTTCACGCGGGCGAAGACTAAATCCGACGCCCACGCATCCATAGCCAATGGAGCGTCCACCGCGGTTGACACCATCACGGAGGTTCTGGAGCAGATGCGGAGTGAATTGCAGGAGGCCCGTGCGGAGATTTACGAACTTCGCACCGAGAACCTCCAACTGCAGAAGAGCCTAGCAGAACTGAATATCAAAATTAGTGAACTTTCCCGTGGTAGTTCACGCTGACACGGGGTCCCACAAGATGAACACTGATACAGAGGTACCTCAAGCCAAAGGAGTTGCAATGTCCGTTCCAACAATCGGCCCAGCGCCACAATACCCAGAGCGCGCGCCACAAATGTATGACCGCAAGTTCTCGCCCGCGACGCCGGGGCAAGAGGGACCACTGCGTTTCCAAGAAGGTGTCGCAACCGATACCGACATCCCCACCGATTTTGCCAAGGGCGCCATGCAGGGATACATTTCTGCTCCGGGTCGTCCCAACCGAAACGCTAACGTCTTTCAGAAGTGGCCAGAGGAGACGATGGCCCAGCGCGCACATGTCGGAAGCGCCGCGTGGATCGAAGCACCAACCTTCCTCGGCGAATTTGCCCAAGGAGCATTCACCGATTTCGGCGAGGTCCGCTACGAAATGGCGGTCCGCGATGGAGCCCGTTACCAGCGGATGAACCCAACTGTCGTAGAAGACTAAAACTTTTTGAGTCCCGGGGATGTTTAGGCAGTCCCGGGATCAAGTCTCTACTTAACTACGCATGACCGGGCTACACCAATGGACTATAAATAGTAAAAGGAACCTTTATGGCTGACGTGCCAACGAATCAAAAACTGTGGAACATGTTTGTGATTCAAGCCAGATCAAAATTCGCAAAGTGGCCGTCCCTTCCTGCATCCAAATGGGTTCACAACCAGTACACGTCTAAGGGTGGGCAATTCATCAGCGAGGGACAACTTGCCCGCATGCAAAAGGCGTCCAAGAGACCCGAAAAAAAGACCGGCAAGGACAAGAAGGACAGTAAATGAGTCCCACCGCAGACAACCACACAGGACCTATCTAACCCATATGACCACACAAACTGCTGTTGAGGTGCGAGCACTACGTGCCTCCCAGATGCCGGAAGGCTCTGACACGAATGGTTTGGAGGTGATGCCGTAATGTCAATGGGAACAATAGATTTTGCACCACCATCCTATCGCGCAGCCTCCTCGGATCTGACGATTTCAATTAGCCCTTTAGGGTTAGTCGAACTTGCCGACGAAGAGTTCGAGGTACATGGTCCTCGCCTGAACCGTTATTCACTTAACTGGGCGATGTATCTTGGACATCAATACGCGTACAAAAGAGAAAGCGGAGAGCCACAGGTAGTTCTCAACTACTACCGCGCATTCGTTGACTACCTTGTCAGGTTTACCTTCGCACGCGGTATCCACTTCCGGTCCCCGAAGGCAACCGAGGCCATCGTCCCTGACCGCCTTGAGCGTGTATGGGAGATGGACAACGACAAAAACTCAATCCTTATGGAGATGGGTCAACAGGGATCCATTTCTGGTGACTGCTTCGTCAAAATCGCGTACGAAGAGGCATGGGAAGACAGTGTTGGACGTCAACACCCCGGAAGGGTTCGCATTCTCCCCCTGAACTCGTCGTTTTGCTTTCCTGAATTTCATCCACATGACAGAAATCGTCTTCTCCGCTTCAAATTGAAGTATCGATTTTGGGGAACATCACTTGAAGGAACTCGACAGGTGTACACCTACGTCGAGATTCTCACCGATGAGACCATCGAGGAATACATCAATGACGAACTGATCGATCAAAGACCCAATCCTCTTGGGACTGTTCCCGTTGTGCATATCGCTAATCACCCCGTCTCTGGTTCTCCTTGGGGACTCTCCGATGCGCACGACATCATCGCGGTCAACCGACAGTACAACGAAATTAGCACCGACATCGCGGACATCGTGAACTACCATGCTGCGCCGGTCACGGTCATTGTTGGAGCAAAGGCCAGCCAACTGGAAAAAGGCCCCAAGAAGGTTTGGGGCGGTCTTCCTAAAGACTCACAAGTATTCAATCTTGAGGGTGGAGCATCCGGTATCCGAGGCGCTCTGGATTACCTAGAGATGCTGAAAAGGTCCATGCACGAACTCATGGGAATCCCTGAAACAGCACTGGGACAAGTACAACCAATTTCCAATACTTCTGGTGTCGCACTAAGTATTCAGTATCAGCCGTTGATGAACCGATATTCTCAGAAGATCGCGCAATATGGACGCGGACTCAAGCAGATCAATGAGATTGTTCTTTTGACATTGGCTGTTAAGGAACCAGAGACTCTCATCTACAATCCCGACACCGATGGGCCCATCAAGCCGGGTCAGTACACAGAACTTGATCCTCAAGATCCATTGATGTATGTGACCTTCCCGCATTTCCCGCCGCCGCTTCCGTTGGACAAACTGGTTGTCCTGAATGAAGTTCAAATGCTGATGAGTATGGGTCTGGAATCCAAAGAGGGCGCATTGCGAACATTGGGTGAGGAGTTTCCTGAATCCAAACTGGTGGAGATCCGTACCGAACTTCTCAATGATGCCAAGGCTGAGGGCGCTTTGACACTGATGCGCACCGAGATTTCCAAGGCAATCCAAGACATGACCGGGATGATGCCGGGACCTGATGGGATGGCAACCCCCATGGAGCCAATGATGGCGGGCACCAATGACCTCATCGGTGATGGCATCCCCGGTGGCGAGGACGTGATGGATCAGGCCGGAATGATCGACCTTGAGGCAGAAGCGGATATCCGCAACAGTCTTGTTACTGAGGCATATGGGACCAAGATTGCACAGCGCCGCGCCGGGGATGAAACCTAAAAACTTAGTCTCATACAACTTTTACCAAGACTTCCGTACCAATTAGTAGTTGCCTATACCTAGATCACTTTTCAGAGATCAGATGTGACACGCCCAATCGGGCAATTGGACAAAAACACTAAACAGTAAGGGTTCACATGGATACCACAACGTTCGCAAAGGAAGTAGCCGAGAATTCTGCTGCAGCCGCAGAGAATCTTGCAGAGAACTTCGTACCAATCGTAAGTGAGTCAGTCGTCTCGACGCAGACACAGAAGTTTGAGTCCTACAGCGCAGACGATATGGCAAAGGCGCGGGAACAAGAAAAGCAAAAACTGTACCCGACCGTAGAAAAACTGAAAGAAGAACGCGATCAATTGCGTAAGGAACGCGACGAGCGAGACACAGCAGATATCGCACAAAAAACAGAGGCCGCTGCGGAAGCCAAGAAGCGCGCCGAAGCAGAGATGGATGTTCGTTCACTCCTTGAACAAAAAGAGATGGAGTGGAGCCAGCAACTGGACGCGGAAAGAATGGAACGCGAAAGGGCGTTCGCTCTTCTTGATCAGGAACGTCAATACCAAGAGGTACAGACGTACCGTCATGACCGCCTAGAAGCAGAGCGGGACAACATCATCCCAGAACTTGTTGACCTCATCTCGGGATCCAATTCCGATGAGATCGAGGCCAGCATTGCAAACCTCAAGGAGCGCAGTGAGCGCATCCTTGAATCCGCGCAGCAGGCAATGACGTCTGCTCGCCGGGACATGGCTGGATCGCGGGTAACCGCACCATCCTCCGGACCGTTGGACACAGATACGGGAAATCAATCGTTTACTCCGGAAGATATCCGGAACATGTCTATATCGGACTACCAAAAGTATCGAGAAAGGCTCTTGGGCACTGCTGCCTCAAGCCGTGGTCGTGGATTGTTCGGGTAAGTAAGTCACCCATCCGCCTAGTTTCTAAGAAAGGGAAACCATGGCTTCAGCATTAACAGGTACCGGCAACCTCGCCGCTGCCCCAACAGCCTATTCAGGCTCAAACTCGCAATTGACACAGGCAATCCAGACAATTTGGTCGAAAGAAATCCTGTTTCAAGCAATGCCAATTTTACGGTTTGAGCAGTTTGCCGTAAAGAAAACTGAACTGGGTGTTGCACCCGGCCTTCAGATCAACTTCATGCGTTACATCAACCTCAGCCCATCGAGCGCCCCGCTCACTGAAGGTGTCCGCATGGAAACCAAGTCACTCACCGCAGAACAGATTCAGATCACGGTTGCAGAGCACGGCTACGCAGTAGCGGTCTCTGAACTTCTCCTGAACGCGTCCTTCGATGATGTCATGGCATCCGCGTCACGTCTACTCGGCCGTAACATGGCTCAGTACCTTGACAACCAGAGCCGCGACACCCTCGGTGGAGCGACCACGCAACTCTTCGGTTACGACCGTAGTGGTCTGGCTGGAGTCAACGATTGGTACAACGCAGGAGATGTTGGTACCAAAGCCGACGTCACTGGTGCAGGAAGCGCGTACCACCTGACCACCGCTGCAGTGAAGGACTCTGTTGAGACCCTCGCATCCCGCAACGTTCCTCGCCTCGGTGAGACCTACGTTTGCTTTGTGCACCCTCACCAGTCACGTCGCCTCCGCGACGTCCCAGAATTCATTGAAGTAACCAAGTACGCAGCACCCGGTAACTTCATGCTGGGCGAAATTGGTCGCCTCTTCGACGTGGTCTTCATTGAGACCACACAGGTCCGTAATGGACTCGCCAAGGGCGGAAAGACTCCATGGGATGCAGGCTACAGCGCGGGCGACTCCGCGGGTTCCAATGTCTATGAAGCAATCATGATTGGTGACAACGCCTTCGGCCACGCCATCAGTCTTCCAGTCGAACTCCGCGACGGTGGCGTTCTCGACTTCGGTCGTGAGCACGCAATTGCTTGGTACGGTATCTGGGGTCAAGGCATCATCACGGACATCGCTATTTCAAAGGTGCTCACTGCTTAATCTAACAAGGTAGTCAGCAATAAAGGGATGGGGGCGGTCAATTCGATCGCTCCCATCTTGCCTGCGTGGGTTCACGCAGACAGCCGGGTCCCCAAGCAGAAGACTTAAGAAGTAATTACGTAATCTCTGGAGAAAGAAGAAAATCGTGGCAGTCAACCGACCCAAACCAACCGATGCGACAGGAATGGCGCGTCAAAGAGAAATCAAGAAGAACACCGAAGAACTGAAACGCCGAGCGGACGAGATCACAACTCTGGCCGCCAATGAAGCGATCCGAATGGAAAATGAGGTATTCAATCCTAAGGTATCTGACGACACCGTCGTCCTTGATGAAGTTATCACCTTGGGTACGTCCCTAGCGGACGACTCTGTGGTTGTCCGACTCATCGCTGACATCGAAACCATGACATTTGGTTACGGAAACGACTACTCCTTCCAAGCAGGAGTCAAATACAAGGTTCCTCGCGATCTTGCAGACCACCTAGAAACGCTGGGGTACCTGTACGTCGCCTAGTTTTTACAGTGTGAAAGGTCCCGCCTCATTGGCGGGCCTTTTGCATTTTGCGCAGACGTGTGTGGCATTTGAGGGGACGATAGACACGACGTCAAGGAGGACTTAGTGGCGACACTGACAAGCATTGTCGACCGTGTCCGCATGGAGATCGGTGACAAGGGAAGTTCGTTTGTGTGGAGCACCACAACGACGAACACCAACCGATATGAGGTCCCCTATACGCCACTTCTTGGAGAGACCTTGGCCGTCTTTGTGGACGGGGTAGATGTCGCAAATGCATCACTTATCGAGGAACATACCGGTGTACTGACATTGGATGTGCTTCCACCAGTGGGTACCACCCTGACGGTTCAGGGAACCCATTTTCGTTTCTTCACCGACGACGAGTTGGCGGTAATCAGCGACGCGGCCGTCAGGCAACACCTCTACAACCGCGCCGATGCCTTTGGGCGACCATTAAACATCGAGAATCTCCCCGTGGTGGAGGAATTCCCGGCCGCACTGCTTGCCACCTATCAATCCCTTTACACGTTGGCAACCGACGCATCCTTTGATATTGACATCCAGACCCCCGACGGTGTCTCCATTCCTAGGTCGGAGCGTTACCGACAATTGATGGACATGATCCGTGGTCGCAAGGAGCAATACGACGAACTGTGTCAGGCCCTCAACATTGGTCTGACACGCATCGAGACATTCACGTTTCGCAGGATATCTAAGACGACCAACCGGTATGTCCCCATCTACATGCCTCAAGAGGTCGACGACAGGACCATTCCGTCCAGAATCTTTTTGCCGATTCCCACCTATGGTGGATCCCCTGTTCCCTCCAAGGCGGCTCCTTACGATCTTGTGTTCACTCAGGGCGACGACTTCTCGGTTATCTTGGATTTCCCGTTCACTTTGACTGGTCAAGTCCCCAAATCTCAGATCCGCATCTTCCCAGACTCCGCTGGGAGATTGGCGGAGATCACATGTGTCGTCGTGGACGAAGAACTAGGTAAATTACAGTTGTCGTTAACAAGTTTGCAAACAAAACGAATCCCGCTTCGCTCATACTGGGACATTCAACTGACATTGGACGGTTTCACAGAGACGTACATGTCAGGTCAGGTCTTTTGCCGAAGGCAGATCACCAAGGATTCCACAACAGAATCCAACCAGAATTGGTCTCCCACTGGCTGGGAGCCAGAGGAGTGAGCCACAACCCAGAAGTGGTACAAGTATGGGTGACTCCCACACCCAACGTTGTCGTCACTACAGGAATGTTTAACGATTCAAACGGGGCCAACGTCGCATACCATCATGTGCAGGGAGCATCAAGTACGCAGTGGGATATCCCGCACGGTCTTGGATTCTTTCCTAACGTCACCGTCATGGACTCTGGAGGATCCACAGCGGAGGGCGAACTGGCGCACACATCAAAGTATAGATTACGGGTCACTTTTTCCTCCCCCATCAGCGGTAACGCTTACCTGTCTTAGGAGAACCAGTGGCACGCAAATTTTTGACACCTATTGATCTCGGGAAACTTGAGATCCAAAACGTAGCCGCGCAGAATCTGGGCTCGTTCCCGGCATCGCCTGCCGTCGGGCAGTTCGTGTATCGGACTGACATCAAGAAATTCTTCGTGTTCACGAACGACACCGATCTGGGAACTTCCGGGTGGGTGGCCTCCGATGGATCCGATATTCCGGACAGCATCATCACCAGTGCCAAGATCCTTGACGGAAGCATTGTCAACGCAGACATTAATGCGTCAGCAGACATTGATGCAGGAAAACTTGAGACCACTTCCTTCAACACAAAGGTGCGCGTCAATCAACTGGACCAGATGGCGGTCCCCACAGCATCGGTCTCTTTAAACACCCAAAAAATAGTTAACCTTGCTGACCCCACTAACGACACCGACGCGGCCAATAAGCGTTACGTGGATGCTGCTGTTGTTGGTATCGACTGGAAAGCATCCGTTAAGGCCACCACCGTTGAGGACACCACGCTTTCCGGTGAGCAGACAATTGACGGCGTTTCACTTCTGGCCGGGGATCGTATACTCGTTAAAGATCAAAGCACGGGAGCCAACAACGGCGTCTATGTAGTGTCTGCAAGCACATGGAACAGGTCCTCAGATGCCGACACGGGTGATGAACTCACCGCGTCTTTCGCTGTTTTTGTTGAACAGGGAACCGTCAACTCCGACAGCGGTTGGGTCCTAACAACCGATGGAGCCATAACGGTTGGCACAACCTCGCTCGTCTTCACTCAGTTCACTGGTCTTGGTCAGGTCACTGCAGGTTCTGGACTCATCAAAACAGGCAACATTATTGATGTCGTAGGAACAAGTGACCGCGTCACCGTCAATGCCGACAATATCGACATCGCGTCCACATATGTTGGGCAAGCATCCATCACCACCGTGGGAACCCTTGCAACGGGCACATGGAACGCAACCACCATCTCGGTGGCCAATGGTGGAACCGGCGCAACCACGGCGGGTGGCGCACGGACCAATCTTTCCGATACATCCAATCCTCTACCGCAAAAGTATGCGGCAAGTGTCGGAGGGGCCACCACCGCGGTTGTCACGCACAACCTCGGCAGCACCGATGTCGTCGTTTCGGCATACCTGTCGGGCGCATTGGTGGAGTGTGACATCACGATCACAGACACGAACACGGTCACCTTGGGGTTTGCGGTCGCACCCGACGCAAGTTCCATTCGCGTTGTCGTCATCGGTTAATATCATCGGAGTAAAAGTTGTCCATTAGACGTCTTGTCCCGCTAAATGCCGTCGCTCTTCCGAGTGCACCCTTGGGTGAGCACCGAGAGGGAGACCTCTACTACAACACCACCGAAAAAACAGTGTACGCATACGACGGAGCAGTATGGAGTGGGACCAGCGGTTCAGGTGTTGCTGTTCTTGATGTGGCTTTTCAAGCACCAAGCGACCCAGACATCGGTCAACTCTACTTTGATCGGTCCACCAACTCTGCTCGTCTCTATGACGGTAGCGGGTGGGGAGACATGGGCGGGAACTCAGGGTTTACTACCGGAGGGTCAAGTAGTGGCCCCTTTTCGGGAGAACTATCTGGCGGGGAGAGCGGGACACATTTTACTTCGACGGCCAGTATTGACGGTGGGAGTTCGTCTGTGTAGCGGAGTGAGACGAGCCTACCCGCTAATTACACGCGTGAGTAAGTCGATACTTCGTGTGACTAAGCAAGAATAATAATGACCATCTAGTTAAGGAGCGCGCAGGTGGCAGTAAAAATTCAAATAAGACGTGACACGTCTTCTCTATGGGGGATCAATAACCCAGTTCTGCTCATTGGTGAACTTGGTGTCGAAACTGACACCAGCAAGTTTAAAGTAGGAAACGGAGTTTTAACTTGGAACTCCTTGGAATACGCAACACTCAGACCTTCTGAAATTGACGCAGCGGCATCCAGTGCAGTGGCTGCTCTTGTTGACGCATCTCCCGGAACCCTAGACACTCTCAATGAACTCGCTGCTGCTCTGGGAGATGACCCCAACTTTGCAACAACAGTGGCAACACAAATCGGTAACAAGGCCGACTCGTCCTCGGTAAGTTCGCACACCGGAGCAACAACAAGTGTTCATGGCATTACCGACACATCTCAACTTGAGACTCAAACGGGTGCTCAAGCAAAGGCTGATATGGCCCAGTCTTCGGCACAGTCATATGCGGACGGCCTCGCTTCCGACTATGACATCGCTGGCGCTGCCGCCGCCGCCCAGTCTTCGGCACAGTCATATGCGGACGGCCTCGCTTCCGACTATGACATCGCTGGCGCTGCCGCCGCCGCCCAGTCTTCGGCATCATCTGCGTTATCAACACATAACTCTGATACCACTTCCGTTCACGGCATCTCTGACACGTCTCTTATTGCGACCATGTCGTACGCAGACAGTGCGGCATCCAGTGCAGTGGCTGCTCTTGTTGACGCATCTCCCGGAACCCTAGACACTCTCAATGAACTCGCTGCTGCTCTGGGAGATGACCCCAACTTTGCAACAACAGTGGCAACACAAATCGGTAACAAGGCCGACTCGTCCTCGGTAAGTTCGCACACCGGAGCAACAACAAGTGTTCATGGCATTACCGACACATCTCAACTTGTCTACACGGCAGATTCTCGTTTATCAGACCAACGAGTTCCAACAGATAACTCGGTTACTTCAGCGAAAATTGTTGATGGGGCGATTCTCAACATTGACATTAATGCTTCTGCTGCCATTGTCGATACTAAACTTGCAACAATTTCTACGGCTTCCAAAGTATCCAATAGTGCAACAACGGCCACGAACGTAAATACTGCTTCTTCGATTGTTTCCCGTGACGCTTCAGGCAACTTTGCTGCTGGAACAATCACGGCTGCAATTACTGGTACGGCTTCAGGGAACCTTGTTAGTGGTGGTGCATTGGGTACTCCTTCATCTGGTGCAGCAGATAACATGACATCAAATACAGAAGCAGCAGGTAATAGTAGTACCCATATTGCTACCACTGAGTTTGTTACGACGGCGGACAACCTAAAAGCAAACCTTGCCAATCCCACGTTTACTGGTGTTCCTGCTGCACCTACGGCTGCTGCTCTCACTAGCACAACTCAACTAGCGACTACTGCATTTGTTACGGCAGGAATTAGTTCTGCGTATGCCTCATTCGGCGCATTCGCTA
>Ga0209390_10004870_pt1 | contig 19678 bp, 12 predicted proteins | sample BON01_FD_187212 | JGI IMG/M metagenome (GOLD analysis project Ga0209390, IMG submission 187212) | Freshwater microbial communities from Lake Bonney liftoff mats and glacier meltwater in Antarctica - BON-01 (SPAdes) (version 2) | ecosystem: Environmental > Aquatic > Freshwater > Ice > Glacier...
CCCACCGCCCCCCCCCCCCCGCTGCTTCCATCCCCCTCCTTTGAAACCCACTCTCCAGGTGTTTGACCGGGTCGACGTCAACAAGAACAACTCGATCGAGTCCATCGAGGCCGAGGTCGCCATCCTCTCGCTGTACAACATCGTCAACAAGCGCGTGCCAGGTAAGGACCCAGGTGCAAAAGCGCCTCCCCCCTTCTTCGCACGACGACACACCGTGCCAAACAAAATCAAACAAAAACGCCCACGTCCGCCCCTCTCCCTTCCTCCCCACGCGCGAAACAAACAACAAAATCGCGTCACACACACACGCACACACACCGCAGGCTGGCAGGACCCCCCCACGCGCGCGCGCATCATGGAGGCGCTCAAGCAGTGCGACAAGGACGGCACGGGCGCGCTCGACAAGGCCGAGTTCTTCGTCTTCGCCAAGGAGCTGCTGCGGTCGGGGCCGGTGCGTGTTGTTGTGATTCAGGGCGCGTCGCGCTTTTGTTGGGGTGTCGCAAGGCCTTTTTAATGCCCCCGGTTGTTTTGCTTTTTCGAGCGCAGCAGTTGGAGCGCGGGGCGACGCCGCGCTGCCGCCGCCCTGTGCCGCCCGTCTCGTCGCCTTTTTCTCCCCTCCCCAAACGTGCCCGACTTGCCCCTCGCGCTTCGCGCTGCTAACAATCGAACACGAAAACGAAAAACAAAAAAACGAAAAACGAGAAAAACAGGACGCCTTCTTCGCGCGCGTCGGGAAGCAGTCGGTCATCCAGGGCGCCGGCCTGCCCGCCGCCGCCGCCGGCCTCAAAAAGGTGGCCTCGGGCACGCCCGGGCTCGAGGAGCTGGCCAACGTGCCCCTCGCCGTGCTGGCCCCGCTCCTGGGCACGTTTGCGCAGTCGGTGCGCGCGCTGGTGCCGATTTGAGCGGATTTGCTGGCGTTGCCTCGACGGGCGGGCGGGTGGGCGGCGGCGCGTCTTGTCGTTTCGTTTAGTCCTGTCGCGGCCGACCGTCAAGAAGGGGCGCCTAGCTCTTGCCCTTGGCCGTCCGTGCTTTGGAGAGATGTGTTGAAAACAATTCACTCAATTCGATTTCTGTCGGAGAAACGCGGCTCGAAAAGCCTCCGCTGCTGCTGCCGCCGCCCTGTTGCCGCCGCCCTATACATTTGCGTCCCCGCCGTCGCCCCACTCTGCCCTTCTTTACAAGACGAGGGCGCTCTTCAAAGCCCCAGCGTAGTCGTCGCCAGAGCACGCACACGGTCGCGACCCCGGTCCACGCCCCCTTCAGATCACCTTGGCAGCGCATTGTCGCGCCAAATTCGAGCTTTGGAGAGAGAGAGAGAGGCCAAACGCCGCAAACAGGCCTGGAAACAGAGAGACGTGAACGCCAGCTCCTCCCCCGTGAGCGCGCGCGCGCGCGCCTCTGGACAGCCACCCATGTTCCTCTCCTACTGCTGCTTCGCGGTGCGTGCTATTTCGAGCCTCCGAGCCTGCCGTTGCTGCGACGGCAGAAGAGGGGCTGTCGTGACCCCCCTCTCTCCTTCGACCTCCTTCCGCCCCCAGACGTACATCACGCTGACGCCTCCCCGACGACCACGACTGCGTCAACACACCCTCCTGCTATAAATCAGCAGCAGCCCCCGGCGCACGGCTTCGAGGAGGGCGAGCAGCAAAACACGCGCCACCTCTTTTCGACAGCGGGGGGCGCCGACGACGCCGGCGCCGCCGCAACCGCCGCGACCGCGACCGCGACCGCGACCGCGATTGCAACAACCGGCAAGGCCGCGCTCGTCTTGCCTTCTTCCGGCGGCGCCCCTTCCATCACCGCGCGCTCGCACAGCACGCCGCCGGAGAGCTTCGCGGGATCCTCGCCGCCTCCCGCATGCGCTGACGAGAGCGGCGGCGGCGGCGCGAAAATGGGCAACTGCGCGTCCGCCAGGCCGCTCGAGATGGCGCCGGCTTGCCCCGCCGCCCGTCCTCCCCTCACGACGAGCAGCGCCCTCGTCGCCCCCCCCGCGCTCGCAGCAACCGCGGCGGGGCAAAGCGGCACAGCCGACTTTGCGATCGAGGCCGGCTTTTTCGACGCGGCCGAGGACTGGGGGCCGGGCCCCTTTCCGCCCCAAGAGGAGGAGGAGGAGGAGGCGCTCGTGCTGCTGCCCGCCGCCGCCGCCGCCGCCGCCGCCCTCGGCCCTAACCACCCCCACTACCGCCTTGGCAGCGCCGCCTCGGCCGCCGAGGCCTCGGGCCTGTCCCCTGCAGTCGTCGCCTCGCTCGCCGCGTACCAGTCCGGCTCCGCCTCCACGTGCAAGACGGTCGGCGCCCTGCTGGCCGCGCTGCACGCTGCGCGCGCGGCCGGCGGCGGCGCCGAGAACGGCAACGGCAACGGCAATGGCGGCCGCGCCCCTGCCGCCGCCGCTCTCGACTCGGAGGCCGAGGCCGTGCTCCTGGCCGAGATGGAGCAGGCCGAGTACGAGCAGCGGCGCCAGGTCGCGCGCGACACGGGCGCCGCGCGCTCGGCGCGCGAGGCCGCGCTCGCCGCAGCCGCCGCTGCCGTGCCGCCGGGCGCCGCGGAGCGCGCCGCCGCGCTCGCCGACGCCATCGTCGCCCTGCCGCCCGTCTACCCGACCGCTCAGGCGGCCGCCGCGGCGCAGGTCGCGGCCGCCGCGGCCTCTCGGTCGGCGGCACCAATCACAGGGGGGGACCAGCAGGCGCGGCAGCAGCAGCAGCAGCAGCAACAGCAGCAGCAGCACCGCCGCATCGCCCCGATCCTCGGCTGGACGCGCCTGCTGCGCAGCGTCCTGTCCGACTGGCGCGACTTCTCCCTCGCCAGCCGCTGGCGCCCGGTCACCACGGGCGGCGCCCTGCAGCTCTGGTACCGCCCGCCGCCGCCCCCCCCTGCCGGCGGCCACCCGCGCGGCCACCCTCCTCCGCGCGGCGGCAACGTGCACGCCTTCAAGGGCGCCTGCGTCCTCGAGTTCCCGCTCGAGCGCATCGTCGCGCTGGCCGCCGAGACCGACCTCGTCACCGCCTGGAACACCAGCTTCACCGAGTTCAGCGCGCTCGGGTGGCTCAGCCCGCACGAGGCCGTCGTGCGCATGAGCCTGTGGACGCCCTGGCCGCTGACGCCGCCCGAGATGGTGATGCACGCCGCAGGGTTCGACCTGCTCGACTCGCCCGAGGGGTGCCTGATCGTGGCGATCGACCAGCCGCCCGTGCCCCTCATGGTGGCGGTGGGCGCCGCCCGCCCGGGAAAGGGACAGCCGACGCCGCCCGCCGCGCCCGGCGCTGCTGCTCCCCCCGCCCAAAAGCGCGACCGCATGCGCACGTGCCCCTCGTGCTACCGTTTCGAGCCGCTGCCGCCGCACCCTGTGACGGGCGCGCCGCGCACGCACGCGACCGTCATGATGCAGATCGACGCGGGGTCGGTGCAGGTGCCCGAGATGGTGCTGCGGTTCGTGCTGACCATGCTCGCGCCGACCGTGCACCGGCTGGTGCTCAAGACGCTGACGAGGCTGTTTGGCGGCGGCGGCGGCGGCGGGGCGGGCGGCGGCGGCGGGCCGGCGGCGTCGGCGGCGTCGGGCGGCGCGAGCGGCGGCGGCGCGGCTGCGGCCGGCGCCAGCGGCCTGGCGTCGGAGGGCGGCGCCGCCCTGGCGTCCCAGCTGCTCGCGCGCGTGGCCGCGCGCCCCGAGCTGTACGAGGCGATACGGCGGCGCAGCGACCGGCGCGTGGCCGGCATGGCGGCGGGCGCCGTGCCGCTGGGCGAGGCCGGCGCGGCGCTGGCATCGGGCGGGTTTGGCGGGGCGCCCGGCGGGGGGATGCTGACGCCGGCCGAGCTGGCGATGGCCCAACAGCAGCAGCAGCAGCAGCAGCAGCAGAATCAGCAGCAGCACAAGCAGCCTTTGGCGAGCGGTGGCGGCGGCGTTCCGGCGCACGCCGCTGCCTGAGGAGCGAAAATACACACAGAGGGAGAGGAGACCGAGACCCTTATCGTTGTTGATTGAGAATCTCATCGTGTAAGAAGAGAGAGAGAGAGACAGAAGAAGAGCGAGGCTGCTGGCGACTACTGCCCTTCGCTCGCGGCCTCGACCGCGCTCTGCAGCCAAAAGCCGGCCAGGCTGCCCCCATCCAAGCCCAGGTTGGCGACGGCCACGCGGGCGGCCGCGAGACCCCCTCCGCGGCGCGACGCGACGGCGTCGGCGACGCCCGCCGCCACGGCCGTGGGCACGGGCGGCAGCGCGGCCGCGGCGTGCGCGTCGCCCTTGCGCGCGACTGCCGCCACGGCCGACGCGGCCGCGGGCCTGCCCTCGAGCATGCGCGCTTGCGCCCAGCGCGCGACCACCGCGGCCGCGGAGACCGCGCCGGCCACGTCGCCGCGCGCCGCGCAGAGGCGGCAGAGGGCCGCAGACGCGGCCACCGCCACCGCCGGCGGCGGCGGCGGCGGCGGCGTCGGCGGCGAGGAGGAGGACGAGGACGGCGGCGGCGGCGCGGGCCGGGCGGCGCGCGCGTACGCCGCGATGGCCTCCAGGGGCCGTCCGAGGCGCTCGGCCAGCATGCCGCGGCGCAGCCACCCGATCGCGCTCAGGGGGTTGGCTGAGGCCGCGAGCAGCGGCGGCGGCATCGGCGGCATCGGCGTAGGCGTCTGTGCGGCGTTGGCCGTATTCGCCGCCGCCGCCGCCGCTGCCGCCGCCGCCAGTGCCGCCGCCGCCTCGTCCTCCTCCAGCTCCCGCTCGAGGCCCCACACGACGTGCGCCTGCAGGTCGGCCCACAGCGCCATGATGAGCTCGTCGAGCCAGCGCGCGCACAGCCGCTTGGGCGGGGGTTGCGCAGACGAGGCGGCGGGCGCGGGTGCGGGCGGCAAAACGGCGGCGCGCTCGTCGGCGGCGCGCTCGTCGGCGGCGCCCTCGCCGGCGGCGCCCTCTTGGGCGTGGGGGCCGACTGTGAGGCGCGCGACGGCCGCCTCTGCGGCGTCGGCGTCCTCGCCCAGGAGCTCGCCCAGCACGGCCGAGGCGCGGTCGTCGTCAACCGTGCGCACGCCCAGGGCGTAGTCGGAGGCCGAGGCGGAGGGGAGGGTCGGGCGGTGGCGGCCGCCGGCGCTGGCCGTCGTGGGCGTGAGCGGGGGCGGGGGCGGAGGAAGGCCGTCGCCGCCGCCAGCGCCGCTCAGGCCGGCGGCGGCCGCCGCCGCTGCCGCCGAAGCTGCCGAAGCCGCCGCCGCCCGGATGTGCATGAGGCTGCCGTGGCGCTGCGCGGGCGGGGGCGGGCGCGGCGACGCAGACGCGCGCGCGGCCGGGACGCCCTGCACCTCGGGTTGGCCGGCGGGAGCCGGCGGAGCAGCAGCCGCGGGCCCCGTCCGGATCGTCCGGAGCGCCATCGCCTCTTCGCCTCCCCCCCCGCTGCCGCCGAACCCGCCCCCGCTGCCACCGCCGCTGCCGCCGGCGGCCGATGCTGCCGCCGCCGCCGTTGCCGCCGCCTCGGTCGCCCGCGGCGTCGTCACGCGTCGCGGGCTGCCTGGTATCGAGCCGCCGCCGCCGCCGCCGACCAGGCGCGCCTTGCGACGCGTGAGTATGTCGTCGTTCTCCGCGGGCGTCGCCGCCGACGAGGCTCCCTGCCCCTCTCGCGGGGTCGCCGCCTGCTGCTCGCGCTCCTGCTCCCGCTCCCGCTCCCGTTGGTCCTTCTGCTGCTGCTGCCGCTGCTGCTGCTGCTGCGTCCGCCGCCTCCGCGCGGCCACCTGCACCGCCTCGTCGTGCATCAGGAACACCCGCCCGCGCGCCGCGAGGAACCCGTCCCACCCGAGGGCGCCGGCCGAGGCGCGCAGCACCGAGTAGGCGCCCCCCCTCGCCGCCTTGGCCGCCAGCGCGGGCCCCTGCGCACAAAAGGGCGGCGGCACGCTCGAGAGCGCGACGTCGAACCCCGCGCACAGGTCGCCGTCCAGCAGGCGGGCGCCGGGGAGGGCCTCGAGGGCGGCGGCCGTGCCTGCTGACGCGGGAGGAGCGGCGGCGGCGGCGGGCTCGGCCGCGGCGGCAACGGGCAGCGGCGGCAGCAGGCTGTCGGCGCTCGCGCGCGCGTCCGCGTCGGGGTCGTGCTCTAAAGCCGCTGCTGCCGCTGCCGCTGCTGTTCCTGCCCCGGCGGACGAGGACACCGCGACCGTGCGGAGGCAGGGCGGGGGAGGCACGCCGGCGTGGACGTAGAGGCACAGAGGGGAGATGGTCGGCGGCTGGATTTGTTGCTGCGTGCCTGCGTCGGCGTCCGCGGCCGCGCTGCCGCCGCCGCCGCCGCCAAAGGAGGAGGAGGAGGGGGAAGAGGGCGACGGGGGGACGCCCCCCCACCAGCCGGCGAGCGACGGAGGCGCGGGCGAGGCGTTCAGCGTGGCCAGGGCCGCGCCGTGCGCGCCGCGCAGCGCCAGCGCGCGCGCCAGGACCAGCCATGCGGGCCGGAGCCGCGCGCCGCCCTCGGCGCGCAAAGCGCGGCGCGCCAGCCGCACGGCCGCCTCGCTGCGGCGACGGCGACGCGCGGCGGCGGCGGCGGCGGCGGCGGCGGCCTCGGGCGCCGAGCTCAAAGCGTCGGCCGCCGGCGCAGCATAAGCGGCGCCCTCCTCCGCGTGCTCCTCCACCGCGCGCGCCGCCAGGGCCTCCTCGAGCGCCGCCGCCGCGGCCGCCGCCAGCAGCACCGCGTCCCCCGGGTCGCGCTCGAGCCCCTCGTCGAGCGTGCGGAACGCCGCCGACAGATCGCCGCAGCTCCCGCCGCCGCTGCCGCCCCCGCCCCCGCCGCCCCCGCCCCCTGCCCTCAGCGCCGCGTGCGCGTAGGCGGCGGCGCTCGGGCAGACCGGCGCGATCTCCGAAAAAAAGGCCGCGGCGCGCGCCCAGCGGCCGCCCGTGCGGCGAAAGTGGTGCAGCACGCACAGGAGCACGGGGTCGGCGCCGACGGGGCTGGCGCCCGCGTAGGGGTCGGGCAGCCACCCGCCCACCCACGCGTGGTCGAGGCCTCGAGGGCGGCGAGATAGGCCGGTGGTGCCATCGGCGCAAGACGCTGCAGCAGCTGCTGCTGCCGCTGCTGCTGCTGCCGTCGCCGCCGCCCCTAACGCGTCGTCGCGCTCCGCGGCCGCCGCAACGACGACGGGCGTCGGCAGCGCGGCGCCCGGCAGCGTGCCGTCGCGGTACGCGGCCGCCACACGCGCAAACACCGCGCGCTCGGCGCGCCCCAGCGGCGGCGGCGCCACGTGCACCAGGGGCGGCCGCGGCGGCGGCGGCGCGGCGTCGGCCCCCGCGCCCGCAGCCACCGGCCCCGCAGCGGCCACCACCGCCACCGCCCCGCGCGCCGCCGGCTCGGCCAGCAGGACGCCCCGGCAGAAGCTGGCCACGGCCGCGTCGCGCCACATGGCGGCCGAGGGCGGCTCGGCGACGGCGGCGCCCGTGCGCGCGTCGAATGCGGCGGCGGCGACGCCTCCGGGCAGCGTCACCTCCACCCGCACGTCCACGCGCCGCACGGGGTCGTACGCGCAGTAGATGCCGCGGGCAGCGGCGGCGAGGGGCGGCGCGGCAACGGCGCCGCTGCCGCTGCTGCTGCCGCCGGGCGCTGCTGCTTGGGCTGCCGCTGCGGCCGGGAGCGCGTTGCTGCCGCCGCTGGTGGACCCGCCGTCGCCGCCGCCCCCTCCCCACCACCACCACGACGAGGAGGGGGAGGACGACGACGACGCGGCGCCTGCGGCCGCGGCCTCGTCGAGGAGCGACGAGGCCGCTGCCGCGGCCGAGGCGACGTACGCGGCGACGGCCGCGGCCGCGGACGTGTCGCGCCCGGCCACGTAGTGGTATACCCCAGGGGAGCCGGCGGCGGCGATGGTGGCAGCGGCATTGGCGGCGGCGGCGGCGGCGGGGGCGTTGGCGTCGGCGTGCGCAGCGCTCCGACCGGCGGCTGCGCGCTGCAGCCAGCACAGGTCGGGCGGTCCCAGGTGCCCGTGGGCGGCCGCGGACCGCACGGACGCGTCGCGCGCGTCCAGCGCCTCGCCCGCGCGCCGCTCCACGCGCATCTGCCACCCGTGGATCGCCTGATCCATCCTTTGAGAGCAGCCGTTGGGTTCTTGCGAGACTGAGGATTCCGTTTAGACGAGTCGTCGCGACCGATCCCGGCAATATGGGGTGTGTGATCGGTCGTTGGCGATGTTTAAGATCAAGGCGGCGACCACGAATGAGCGGGTGCCAGACGCGCGCGTCGCGTGCTTTGCAACGCGAAGGTCGCCGGTGTCGGTTGGGCGAGCGCGGCGTCGTCGCCCGCTTACGGCAAACGGCGGCCCGTGCCGGCCGCGCCCCCGTCCTCGCGCAATCGGCGACCTCGCGCGCTCCCTGTCCTCCTCGGTGTTATACTGCTGTACTGGTCTTGATTTTTTACACCCCCGTCCACTTTTAAGCGTCGGTGCACGATCTTTCGAAAAAGAAAGGGTGGGTGCTTTCATCTTAAAAAAAAAATCGTCGTGTGCCTGTCCCGAGCGAGCAGGTCGTTGCACTGTCAGCAGCCTCGTTATGACCCGTCGATGCTGGGGTGACTCGGGCCCACCGCGTTGGCGCGCGCAAGTGCGCGTGCAGTGCGGCGGCCGCCGCCGCCGCCGCGGCGATCGCGCGGCCTCGGCCGCGGCCCCCCCGCGCCCCCCCGCCCCCCCCGCATCCCCGGCCGCCGCCGCCGCTGCCTCCCGGGCGCCTCCCCGCCCACTTTCCGCACGCCCAGGGCTCAAAGTCCGTCCAAGACGCCCTCTGCTGAAACACCCAAAGACCCGATTTCGGACGGCTTCGGACGACTGTGAAGGGGTAATTTTACAATGGGGCGCGCACGACGGCAGCAGAGAGGGGTGGCGTCGGGGACGATGCAGTAGTACTGTGGAGAGAGAGAGAAGAGGGGTATGGGAGGCGCGGCGGAGAATGATGCACAAAGTGGCCGCCGACGCGCCGAGAACAGGGCGCGCGAACGGCGTCAAAGGCAACGCCGACGAAAAACAAAAACAACGAAACACATAGTGGCCTGATCGTACACGTGGGATGAGTAAAGCAACGAGCGACGCGCCCATGTTTTCAGCGCGTGCTGGGGCCCTTGGAGCCCTCGGCGTGCCACCAGGCAAACTCGTCGCCGGCCAGCGCCTGCGGCGGGGCAGGCGCGGCCTTGCTGCTGGCGGCGGCTGCGGCCGGGGGCGCCGCCGGGCGCAACACGCGAGCGGGCACGGGGCCGGGCCGGGCCTGCTTGGCGGCGGGCGCCTTGGCAAACCCGCGGCCGCGGCTGCCGCCGCCGCGCACGGCGCCGCGCACGCTCGACACGACCGCTTCCAGAAGCGGGTCGTCGTCGTCGCTCGCGCTGCCGGTCGCCTCTGCCGCGCCCGCGGCACCAACAGGCGCCGCCGCCGCGCCGACGGGCGCGCGCGCACTGCTGCGGGCGTCGCAGCGCCAGGCATGCGCGGGCGCGAGCGGGCGGAAGGAGGCCGGGGTCGCGCGCGGGTCGGCGTCCGGGCGCGCGGCGGCGCCGGACGTGTGCGCGAGCGACGAGGACAGGCGGCGGCCGCCGTCGGGGGCCGCCGTCGGGGGCTGTGGCTGCTGCTCCTTCTTGTCCGTCGGCGCCTGCGTCTGCGTGGCGGCCGCTGCCGCAAAAGCGCCCGCTCCGCCGCGCACGGGCGTCGCGGCCATCAGCGCGCGCGTCTCGTCCCGGCAGAAGCGGCACACCGCGTGCGGCGTGCGCAGCTCGAACCAGCCCTTGCCGGCCGCCGCGGCCGCCGGGTCGGCGCGGTAGATGTCGCCCGCGGGCAGCTGGCGGGCGGCGGCGGCGGCCTCGGCGATGGTCCCGAACAGGAAGGGGTTGGAGGCCAGAGGCGGGGAGCGGGGAGGAGCGGAGGCAGGCGCGGGGACGGGGCTGAGGGCAGAGAGGGGGGCGGCGGGAGCAGGAGGACGCGACGGGGGGGCGGCGGCGGCGGCGGCGGCGGCCCCCTGCACGGCAGCAGGGCCCCCCGCTGCGGGCGCGCGGCAGGGGACCACCTCGACGAGCGCGCGCGAGCAGCGGTCGAAGCGGCACGACAAGAGGAGGCGGGCGGCGGCAATGGAGGCGTCGCCGCCGGGCGCCAGCACCGCGAGGCGGAACGAGGCGCGCGTGGCGTGCGGGTCGGCTGCGGCGACGTCGTCGTCGGGCAGGAGGCGCGCGGCGGCGACGGCGGCCTCGACCGACGGGAACGGGGCGGCGGGCGGGGGCGGTGCGGCCGGGCAGGGGAAGGAGAGGAAAAGGGGGTAGCCGTCGTTTTTGACGTCGCGGCCGCGGGGGGTCGGGATCGGCAGGGCTCCCAAGGTCGGGCTCGGCAGGGGGCCCACGGAGGCGCCCGGCACCGCCAGAACCACCGCAGCAGCCGTAGACGTCGCCGCAGTCGCGGCCGCGGCCGCCGCGCCGGCGCCGTCAGCGGCCACGGCGCGGGACGCACCCCCGCCCTCCCACTCGCGCCCTGCCGCCCCGCGCCCGCCCGGGCACACCTCGAGCAGCGCCCGCGTCGCGCGGTCGAAGCGGCACACGGCGCCGCCGCGCGTGTAGACGCGGAACGACGCGCGCGTGGCGTGCGGGTCGAGCGCCCCCTGCAGCTGCGCGTCGCTCGCCCGGCGCGCGACGAGGATGGCGCCGCGGACCAACCAGGGCGAGGCGGCGCCCGCGGCGAGGGCCTCGGCCGAGAGGCCCGCGCCGTCGGCGTGGCGGTCGGCGTCGCTGATGGTGCGGCGGGCAGGCGGCTCGCGCGGCTGCTGCTGAGGCTGAGGCTGCGGCTGCGGCTGCGGCTGCGGCTGCGGCTGCGGCTGCGGCTGCGGCTGCAGCTGCGGCTGCGGCTGCTGCTGCGGCTGCGGCTGCTGCTGCGGCTGCGGCGGCGCTTTTGGGCTCGCAGCGACATTTGCCGCTGCCGCCCGCAGGGGCGCGAGGGGCCCCGCGAGCGCGCGCTCGACCGCCTCGACCGCCGCCTCGTCGGCCTGCGCGCGCTGCGCCGCCTCGAGCGCCTGGGCCAGCGTAAGCGTGGTCGCCTTCAAAGAGGGGGCGGGGGCAGGGGCGGCGGGGCGGGCGGCCCCCATCGTCGTCTCGCGCGTAGTCGTGGCCGCCGCCTGGTCCTGCTGCACGCGGCCGATCCGCTCGAGCAGCGCCGCGAGCGACGGGTCGGGAAGCACGGCGTCAGCGAGGTTGTCGACAGGAGCAGGAGAAGGAGGGAGCGGGCAGAAGGGCGGCGGCGAGGAGGGGCCGGCGGCCGCAGCCGCCGCCGCCGCCTCGGCGCCGCTGTCCCGCTGCTGCTGCTGCTGCTGCTGCTGCACGCAGCCGGCGGCCTGGATCCGCTCGCCCAGCGACGCGGCGGCGACCGGCTCCACGCCGCACGCCGCGCCGCTCACCAAGCGCCCGCCTGCGTCCAGCACCTCGGCCTCGGCCACCCCCGCCGGCAAAACCATTGCCGCCGCGCGCGCGCCCGCGGCGGGCGACGAGGACGAGGGGGCGGAGGTGGGGGCGGAGGCGGCGCCAGGGGCGGAGGCGGCGCCGGAGGCGGCGGGAAGGGCCATCGCCGCCGGCAGCGCCATCGCGCAGTGGAGGCCCGACGGCGCGGTATGGGGATCGGGGCGGGAGGCGCGCTCGGCGGCGCGGGCGACCGCGGCAGGCGAGGCGGACGAGGAGGCGGGCGCGGAGGCCGAGGCGAGCGACGCGGCGGCCCAGCAGGCGGCGGCGGCGGCGAGCGCGGCGGCGAGGCCCGCGGCCGCGAGCTCGGCGGCGGTGCGCTGCTCGGCGCTCAGGGCGGGCTTGGCGGCGGCGGCGGACGCCGCGAGCATGGCGCCGCGCTGCGTGAGGTTGGCCAGCGTGAAGCGAGCGTAGGCGAGGAAGCGCTCGAAAAAGCAGACGAGCTGGGCGATGAGGCCGGGGATGCCGCTGCTGCTGCTGCTGTCGCTCTTGGCGGCGGCGGCCACGAGCGCGGGGGTGGGAGCGGGCGCGGGCGCGGGCGCAGGGACGGCGGCGGCCGCCGCCGACAGCTCTTGCTGCTGCTGCTGCTGCTGCCGCTGGAAGCGCGCGGACGGCAGGTCGATCTCGTGGTCCCGCAGGGCCAGGTCCAGGACGCGCAGGGGCGCGCCGGCGACCGCCGACGCCGCGCGCGCGAGGCGGCGGCGCATGTAGCTGCTGCTGCTGCCGCCGCCGCCGCCCGCCGCCGCTTGCGAGGAGGACCCAAACGACGCCGCCGCCGCCGACGCCTGCGACGGAACGCTCGTCGCGACGGGAGGTTGGGCGGCGGTGGACGTCGCTGCCGCGGCGGGCGCGGCGCGCGCGCCGGACGGGTTGAGCATGGCGGCGGCCTGTCGTGTGTTTCGTTGCGATGATGGGGTGCGAGGAGGAGGATGATTCAGAGATGGTCGTGGGCGGGCGGAGGAAAAAAGCAAGAAGGAAAACAATGCTTCCGAAACTCAAATTCTCCCGGTATCACGGCTCACCAGCGCGCAGCCGACCGTCAGGGTCGCGAGGATCATCGACGTCGCCGAGCGTACGTGCGCGAAAGAAGCGGGCGACGGCGCAGGAGGGCCAAACGCCGTCGGCGGCGGCGCGTCTCCATCGCCCCGGCGCGCCCCTTGTTGCTGCTGCCCTGCGCGCGGCACAGCGCACGCGTGGGGGCCCCCTGTGAAGCAGGTCGAGGGGCGACGTGGTGCGCCTGCCGCGCGGGGGCGTGGGCGGAGCCGGCCGAGCAGCGGCGGAGGAAGATGGGCGGACGCGAGCAGCATTTTTTCGCTTGTTGTTTTTCTCGTGACGTTGGTGTTCTCGTGCTCCGCGAGAGGGACAGAGGCCTTCCGGCGAGCGAGCACAGGGAGCGGCGCGCCACGTCAATGCTCCTTGTCGCTGGTGGGGAGCCGATGTGAGATGAGAATGAGAGCCTTTGCTCCGAAAGGGGCGACTTTTTGCCACCTCGATTCGAAAAGAAATCGCGCGCGATCACCAAAGCCCGCGCTCAAACAACGCCGACGACGACGGCGACCGACCAGGACATGAAAAAAAAAAAAAAATCACCACGCGCCCCCGCGCTCCCACTCGCCCACGTCCCCCGTAGACTGCACGGCCGACTCGTACGCCGCGTCGATGTCCAGCAGCTCGTCCTCCGCCAACTCGAATGCGAACGCCCGCCGCAGGTCGCCCACGTGCCGGGCGTTGCGCGCCCCCACCACGAGCGCCGCCACGCCCTCCTGCTGCAGCGCCCAGCGCAGGGCGACGGCCGACGGCGTCGCGCCGCCGTGCGCGTTGCCGATGCGCGACAGGACCTCGAGCTGCTCCTGCAGGCGGTCCCAGCCGCCCACCGCGCGCACCACGCGGCCGTACTCCATCTTGGCGTCCGTGTCGAGGCGGGCGGCCGAGGCCGGCACGCCGAGGAACCGCGCCTGAAGAAAGCCGCCGAGCAGGCACCCCCGCGCCAGCAGCGCCACGCGCCGCTCCGCGCACAGCGCCGACAATCCCCGCTGCGAGACGGCGCGCCGGTCCACGACCGACAGCGGGACCAGGTTGGTCGCCACGTCGACGCCGGCGTCCAGGGCGCGCAGCAGGCGCGCCGACGAGAACCCCACCACGCCGACGCCGCCGACCAATCCCCCTCTCCGCTGCCGCAGGTCCTGCAGCGACAGCAGGGCGTCGAGCCACAAGGGGGTGGTGGCGTGGTGGTGGTTGTTGGTGTTGTTGTCGTCGTAAAGATCGCCGCCCCGCCGGCGGCCCAAGCCGAAAAAGCCGCGCCGCGTCGTCGTCGCCGCCGCCCCGCGCGCCGCCGCGCCCGACAGCGACGCCGGCAGCGGCGGCCCGGCGCCCGGCGCGTCGTTCCCTTGCCACGACAGCTGCACGTGGTCGAGCGACGCCACGCCCAGGCGCGCGCACGCCGCGCGCACGCGCAGCTCGAGCGCGGCCGGGCGCACGTCGGCGCGCGTCAGCGGCACCGTGGTGCTCCCGCCCCCGCCCGAACCAGAAGAAAACGACAGCGTCGCGATCACTCGTGCGGCGCCCGGCACCGCCGCCCTCGGCTCCAGCCGCAGAAACTGGCCCAGCAGCGCCTCGGCGGATCCAAAGGCGTCCGAGGTCTCGTACGACGCGATCCCCGCGCGCCAGAAGCGGCCGAGGTCGGCGATGGCCTCGCCCCCGCGCGTGCGGTCGGCGTCGGCGTCGCTGCCGCCGGCGATGATCTGCGCGCCGGCGCTGCCCGGGGCGCGGGCCGCGCCCGCGCCGCCGCCGCCGCCGCCGCCGCCGCCGCCGCCGCCGCCAGCGCCCGCGCCCGCCCCCCGGTGCCGCCCGTCCAGCTGCCGCGTGCCCCGCACGATGGCCGACATGCCCTGCAGGGCCGGGGCGCGCGGGATGCTCGGGGCGCGCGGGATTCGCGGCAGGGGCGGCGAGGGGGTCGCCGACGCGGCGGCGGCGGCCTCCGGGAGGGGCGGGCGCATGATGGCCGAGGCCGCCGCGACCAAGGGGTCGAACGCGGGGCCGCGCTCGTTTGCGAGCGCGCGGCGCGGGGGCGCCGCCGCCGCTGCCAGCGACGACGCGGCGGCGGCGGCGCCGGCCGACAGGAGGGTCGTGCGCCGGCTCGCTGATGAGGGCGGCGGTGCTGGCGGTGATGCAGGCGCGTCGGTCTGCTGCCGCTTGGCATCGGGCGCTGCGTCGCTGGGAGAAGAGGAGGAGGAGGGGCATGCGCGCGGGAGGAGGAGGAGCAGGCGAGGCCGTTTCGGGGGGGGCGGGCAGCCGCCGGTGGCGCGCGCGCGCCCCGCCGCCTCTCGGTGCCTGAGGCCCATCGATGATGAGGAGGTCTGGGCGTGCATTGTGTTATTGGACGACGGCAGGACAATGAAGAAGTTGGGGGCGGGGCTTTGTCCAAAATCAACCTTGCTGCGAAGAAGAGAGGGGGTCGCGGCGGCAGCGACGCAGCGACGGCGGAGGGCGCCGGCGCCGAGGAGGAGGAGGGCGGCGGCGGCGAGAGCGAGGGCGAGAGCGACAGCGAGAGCGCCTGCTGGGCGCGCACCAGGGGCACCAGCGCCGCAAACACGGCGCCCGTCACGAAGCCAAACACGAACCGTTTCGAAAAGGCGTCGCCGCGGCGACTCGACGAACGAGGGCCTCGCAACGGACGGTGACGGTTTGCAGGGCGGCACGCGATTTCCTGCCCCTCGCGCCCCCCACAAACCCTCCTGCCGCGCCCGCCCAAGCCCTTCACTCGACCTCATAGCCTGCCGCAAATAGCCCCTCCTCTCAATCGAAAAGGCAGGCCCTTTTGAACGCTCCTATTGCAAGGCTTGCAGACCACAAACTTGCTCTTCAGCGAATCAACACCCTCCCGCCATGCTCGCAGCCCCCGCGCCCGCGCGCGCGGCCGCGCGGCGGTCCGGGCGGCCGGCCGCGCGCGCCGCTCGCTCGGCATCGTCGCCCCGCTTGCCCCGCCTGCACGCGCGCCCCCGCTCCCTCGTGTGCGTCGCCGCGCCCGACGCGCCCCCGGTCGCCGCGGCCGCCGCCCCCGCAACCGCCGCCGGCGCGCGCGAGGCCGTCGCCGCGTTCGACGCCCTCTTCCAGCTCGAGCAAAAGGCCGACCCCTCCCGCGCCGAGCATCAGCAGCAGGAGGCCGACCCCCGCCGCCCCGGATGGTTCAAGGCGTGGTGGCCCGTCGCCGCGATCGAGAACCTCGACACGGCCAAGCCCAACGCGCTCGAGCTGATGGGCGAGCGCCTGGTCGCCTGGCAGCGCGCCGACGGCTACTGGACGGTGCAGGCGGACCGGTGCCCGCACCGCCTGGCGCCTCTAAGCGACGGGTTCGTGTCCAAGGACAAGTCGGCGATCGTGTGCGGCTGTGAGTGTTGTGTTCTTTTTTGTCTGGAGCGCTTTGTTTGGACCGCCACCCGCCCCCGTCTTTTCTCTCTCTGGCCCTTTGTTTCCCGTTAGCCCTCACATGCACCCCCCTCTCCTCCCCTTGCCCCCCCTCTCAACCCAACCACCCACACACCAAGCCAAACTCACAAAAAATCAGACCACGGCTACGGCTTCTGCGGCAAGTCGGGCGCGTGCACGCGCATCCCCGCCGCCGAGGGCGGCGTCGGCTCCGAGGCCGAGGCGCGCGCCTTGCTGAGCCGCCGCGCCGTCCTGCGCACGCTGCCCACCCGCGTCGAAGCCGGCATCCTCTTCGCGTGGCCCGACCCCTACTCGACCGACGCCCACGCCGACGCCGCGGCCGCCGCGCCCCCGCCCGTGCCCGAGGAGCTGCGCGGGGAGAAGTACGCCCCCCTCAAGGGAAGGTGGTTTGAGCGCGAGCTGCCGCACGGTATCGACTTTTTCCACGAAAACGTGCTCGACCCGCAGCACGCGCCCGTGGCGCACTCAGGCGTCGCCGGGTTCGACGCCAACAAGGCCGACCGCCTGCAGGTCAAGCTGATGCCGGGCGAGGACGGCACGCAGGCATCGGCCATCTCGGCTACTGGATTCCGGCTCGAGACCAAGATGGAGGACCCGTCGCGCCGCGGCTCGACCATCCACTTTTGCGCGCCCAGCCTGGTGCGCTACGAGCCCGCGCCCCTGTCGGAGGACCAGCAGGCGGCGGCCGCCGAGGCGGCCGAGGCCGCCAAGAAGGGCGGCAAAACAAGGACCGAGGCCAGGCCGGGGGACCCGTCCGGCGCGCTGCTGACGCACCTGATCTTCTACGCCTCGCCCATCCGCCCGGGCTGGTCAAAACTGATCGGCACGTCGTTCATCGTCGACTCGGCCACGGGCGAGCCGAGCAAGGCCGCGTCCATCTTCACCACGGCCCTGCCGGCCTGGCTGCGCCACGTGCTGGGGCACGAGTTCATGGCGGGCGACCTCTTCATCCTGAGCCGCGCGAGCAGCCACTACGCCAAGGAGGGGCGCAGGTGGCGGCAGTCGTACTGGCTGCCGACGAGCGCCGACGCGGGGATCGTGGCCCTGCGCAAGTGGATGGAGAAGTTTGGCGGCGGGGAGGACGTGCCCGTGCTGCCGCCGTCGGCCGCGGGCGCCGGCGTGCTGGCCGGGGGGGCGGCGGCGGCGGCCGAGGGCGGCGGCGCCAAGTTTGCGCTGCCGGGCCTCGCGCCGTCCGAGGCGGCCGTCGCGGCGTCGTCGCGCGAGCAGATCCTCTCGCGCTACGAGCAGCACACCAAGACGTGCGCCGCGTGCAAGGCGGCGCTGGCGGCGACGCGCGCGGTGGCGCGGCGCTCGGCGCGGCTGGCGGCGATGGCCGGGGCGGCGGCCGTGCTGGTGGCGGCGGCGGCGGCGCAGCACGCGGCCGCGCTGTCGGCGGCGGCCGCGGCGTCGTCGGCCCCCGCCGCCTCGGCCGGCCTGGTCGAGCGCGCCGCCGCCGCCATCGTCGGCGCCACAGGCGGCGCGGGGGGCCCGCTGATGGCGGCGCTGGCGCTGGTGGCGGCGGCGGGCGCGGCGTGGCTGGTGCGCGCGGCGGCGATGTGGCTCGAGCAGTCCTTCATCAACATGCCGTACGACCGCACGAGCAAGGCGTTTGTGTAGGTTGTTTTTGATGGTTGTCTGGTTGTCTTGTTTTGCGCGCCGAGAGAGAGAGGGAGAGCGCCGCCCGTCTGTCGGCCGCCAGTCGCCGTCTCTCTCACCGGCCCGCTCGCCGAAGCCTGAATAAAACGGAAACGTCGCCTCCCTTTCACCCCCGCCCGCCACTTGTTTCGCTACACCGGTATTCGCGTATTCGTCGCGCCGCAGTAGTGTTCTCTCCCCCCTGACAAGATCAACATCGATAGCGTGATCATTTTTTTGGCGCTCTGGTCAACGGGCGGGGGATGGCGGTTGCGGGCGCGGCGGGCGGCGGCAACAGCAGCAGCAGCAGCAGCAGCAGCGACAGCAGCAAAAGCAGCAGCAGCAGCAGCGGCGCCCCTCCCTTCTCGGTCCGCCCCTACGTCGTCGAGGTCGAGCGCGGCAAGCGCCACCGCGTGCGGCTGATCGGCGCCATGTCCTCGTGGACGCTGAAAGTCGCCTTTGCCTCGCACGCCGTCGACGTGATCGCGCTCGACGGCGCGCCCGTCTCGGTCGTCCGGGGGCAGCGGGCTGTGCTGACGCCCGGGGAGCGCGCCGACGTGGTGCTGCGCGCCGACGCGCCCGTCGGCAACTACTGGATCGACGTGGCCACGCTGGACGGGCGCAACAGCCCCGCGGTGCTGCGCTACAAGGGCGCGCCCGACCCGCTCGCGTCGCCCGAGTTTCTGAGGACGATGCGGCCCTCGCTGCCGGGAGGGTGCGCGTCGGGCAAGGGGGAGCCGGGCGTGTTTGACTCCAAGAACGCCACGGGCGTGGTGGCGGCCAAGGCGCCGAGCGTGCCGGTCCCGCCTCAAGGGCCCGCGGACAAGACGCTCACCCTCTACATGGCCGACGCGGCGGCGACCGACCCGCCGCTGTCGTTCTTGCGCGGCGGCAACGGCAGCGGCAGCGGCAGCTCCGCCGGCGCTGCCGTGCGTCCGAGGAGAGGCGCGCCCTCTTGCCCCCCTCCTCCTGGCGGTGTAAGCGTCATGCCGTCCAAATACTGCTGGTCCATCAACTGGCGCGTCGCGCAGGGCCACTCGGACGGCGACGGGCGGGGACCGCTCGCAATCCTCGACCCGTCGACGGACGGGGGCGCCGACGGCGGCGGCCCCAACGGCGCGCGCCCTGCCTCCTCCTCCTCGCTGCTGTCTGTCGACGTCGCGCAGGACCAGGTCGTCGACCTGCTGCTCATCAACCCCTCGCGCATGGTTCACCCCCATGCACCTGCACGGCGGCAGGTTCTGGGTCCTCGCGCAGGTTCGGGGTCCTCGCGCAGGTTCTGGGTCCTCGCGCAGGTTCTGGGTCCTCGCGCAGGTTCTGGGTCCTCGCGCAGGGCAACGGCCCCGTGCCGGGCGCCGGCGCCGGCGCGGGGCGCAACCTCGCCGACCCTCCCATGCGCGACACGGTCCCCGTTGCGCAGGCGGTGGCGGCGGAGCCCGACCCCTCCTTCGGCAACGGCTACGCCGTCGTGCGCTTCGTCGCCGACAACCCGGGCCCCTGGCTGTTCCACTGCCACGTGGACCTGCACATGGCCAGCGGCATGAGCATGACGTTCAACGTGAGGCCGGCTGCGGGGGGCGGCGGCGGTCCTGGCGGCAAGGCCGCGGCGGCGGCTTCCTCGTCGCCGAGAGGCGGCTTTGGGCTGTCGCTGCCCGCGAATCTCGAGTGCGACCCTCCCCGCGCCGCCGCCCGCGCCGACCGCCCTGTGCCCAAGTCCCTGACGGCCGCCCCCCTCGCCGCGGCCGCGGCCGCCTCGCCCTCGTCCCCGGGCGCGCGCCCCGCCCCGTCGCGCCTGTTGCTCGCGGCCGGGGGGGCGCTCCTCGGCCCGATGCTGATGCTGCCGCTGCTGATGTAACAAAAGTGTGTGTTGTGCAGCTGCTTCTTCTCCCTGTGTCTCATGTTTCATGCTCCTCTGTTCGCTCAGTTTTTTTATCTTTTTCGGGTCCATCGTCCACGCCCCCCCGCCGCCGTGCAAAGAGGTATGACGTGTTGCGGATTGCAATATCGGAGAAAAAGCAGGAAAGAAAGGGGGGGGCTCGGAATCAGCGGGTTGCTTATGGTGGTGGTGGGGTTCGGTACGGTCGTGTCGTAGTTCTCAAGGAGGAGGGAGGGAGGGAGCAAGGAGGAGGATGAGGGGGCCAAGAAGGGGAACGATGTGGGTGGGGGGGGGGGGGGGGGGGGGGGGGGGGGGG
>Ga0209390_10004873_pt1 | contig 19673 bp, 14 predicted proteins | sample BON01_FD_187212 | JGI IMG/M metagenome (GOLD analysis project Ga0209390, IMG submission 187212) | Freshwater microbial communities from Lake Bonney liftoff mats and glacier meltwater in Antarctica - BON-01 (SPAdes) (version 2) | ecosystem: Environmental > Aquatic > Freshwater > Ice > Glacier...
GTGATTTAGGAGCCAATCCTGACTAGTAAATCTTGAAATCAGTGGTAATAATATCGAACTTTAAAAGAATGTAATTTTTGATACTTTAATTCTAAGTGCATCGGCGATTTTTAGGCTCGAAAGCTACGCCAACATAATCATTATCCATCTTAGGAGAGTAGTAGGCTAGTCATAAACTATAAAACATATATTTTCATAATACATCTAATAACTTAGATTTCTAGGAAGAAACGTGAATGGAAAATGGTAAACGACAAGCGATCGGGAATCAGTTGACCGCCGTATGGAAAAAAATTCAGCCCAAAAAATCAGCTAAAAGCCCGCACCACGAAGGTAATGTCGCTTTATCAGAGCCTCTAAGTCAACAGATCGAAACGAACAACAATATTATTGGTTATGGGGGAAGCGATCGGCAGCCAGAAGTCAGCAGCAGTAGTACCAATACTCATCTGGATAGTTTCTTTAGCGATGCGACTGCTCCAATGAGTAAGCTCAATTTACCTAGAGTAAATCTCGATCCTTGGTCGGCATTTTGGGCAGTTCTAGCGGCAATGGTAGGCGGGACGGGGATTACTAGTTATTTGTTATTGATTGCCGTGCCACCAACACCTAGTTGTCAGGGGATTGTCCCCATCTCAACAGACGGCGAACGGCTCTACTGCGCTCAAGTTGGGGCTGACACTAAAGAAGTACCAAAGCTGCGGAGTGCCGTCGAACTAGTCCAAGGGTGGACGGATCGTCACCCGCTCTATCGGGAAGCGCAACGATCGATCGAATCCTGGTCTGAGGATTTGATGAGAATTGGCCGCAAGCAAGTGGATGAAGGTAATATCGATCGGGCGATCGCGACACTGAAGATTATTCCAGTTAGTAGCCCCATTTACGATCGCACCCAAGCAACGATCTCCAAATGGTCGAGTCAAGCTCAAGCTAGTGCCAGCATCGATGCCAAATTTGAGCGATCGATCGAAAGCGGTGAATGGAATCAAGCATCTGGCATCCTCCAATCAGTACAGCGGATGCGGGGCACCTACTGGACTATCTACAAGTATGAAAAAATGGCATCCGCGCTCACCCAAGAGCGAGATGGATGGGACAAGCTCAAAGAGGCAAAAGACGCACTAGAAGACCAACAGAGTGATGGTGATGCCGAACGTGCCAAGCGGCTGGAATTAGCAGTCACAGCCGAGCAAGAAGCTCAAGTAGTCGAAGCACCTTTACCTAAACAGCCAGAACCGATCTTTAAGGCGATGAAACTGGCAAACCAAATCAACCCCACAACTTATGTTTATCAACAAGGGCAAACTCTGCGGAGTAAATGGAGTAAACAGCTAATTCAGTTGAGCGTCGAGCGATACCAAACTCGAAAATTTAATGAGGCGATCGCAATCGTCCAAAAAGTGCCCCAGGACGTGTCAGTTTATGCGGAAGCACAAGATTGGGTCAAACTCAATCAAGCTCATGTCTGGGCTGGCAAACAGCACATACTGGCACTGATGGATGCTGTCGCTCAGGTCAAAAAAATTCCCAAAAGTAGCTCGATTTACACCTTGGCGCGGGCGAAACAATCCAACTGGCAAGGGATGCTCAAACAGCAAACCCAACTCCAGTGGGCAAAAAGCATCGCTAGCTTCCAGCAGCCAGCAACCCTGGCTCTAGCGATCGCAACTGCCAAACAAGTCCCCGTTCAAAGTGATGTCGGACAAACAATTCAGGGGGAGATTTCAACCTGGAGTCGGCAGCTCGAAACCATCGATAATCGCGTCATCCTCGCCAAAGCTAGACAAATAGTTAGCACGGGTGAGTCGCTAGCCAATCTCAAAGCGGCTGTGCGTCTGGCAGGGAAGATCGCGATCGATCGACCGCTGGGTGAAGAAATTACCACTACTGTAGCTGAGTGGAATGCCAAAATTCAGACGATCGAAGATCGACCGCTCCTCGCTCATGCCATTGCGGTAGCTAGTAGGGGTAATCTCACTCAAGCCATTGAGATCGCCAATCAAATCGCCCCAGGGAGGGCACTCTACACACACACTCAAGCCGAGGTGCGATACTGGCAATTAAAACTACAAGAAATTGCCGATCGACACACTCTCGAACGTGCTATTAGTATCTATCGTCAGGGCAAAATTTCTACCGCGATCGATTTAGCCTCGACCATCGGTCGGCGCAGTTCTATGTATAGTGATGCTCGTTCCTATGTGGCTGATTGGCGGTTGCTGTTGACACCAAGTTCGATGACTAATTAGTGGATAGTAAATTGTCGCTGGCTGCATGAAAAATATTCAAATTTCGTTGTGGGATGAGCATCAGAGTCAAATCTCCCAGCAGTGGCAATTTACCCCACCAGCACCGATTCAAATTGGTCGATCTCCAGAACATCAAGTCGTCATCGATCGACCATCAATTTCGCGGCTTCATGCCACGATCGGCTATACTAGCTTGCGTCAAGGTGTTGGCTACTGGGAAATCAGCAATCATGGTGCCAATGGTACTTTAGTCAACGATCTCCCGATTGAACGCGTGTTATTGACTAATGGCGATCGGATTCAATTATCCACAGCAGGTGCGTTATTAACTATTCAACTAGATGTCGCACCAGTTCCACCCATAGTGCCATGCGAACACCTAAATAATCCACCTCAGACACTCTTTTGTGTCCACTGCGGACAGCCAATTACGATCGAGCGTCAGATTCATCAATACCAGATCCTCAAAACCTTAGGACAAGGAGGAATGGGTACAACCTACCTCGCTTGGGATACAGCTAAATTGCTGGTACTCAAAGAGATGAATGCAGACATGGCAACAGTTCCTAAAGCACAGGAATTATTTGAACGCGAAGCCAAAATCCTTCAAAGTCTTCACCACCCTGGTATTCCCGAATATTATGATTTCTTCGTCGCATCTGGGCGCAAATATCTGGCGATGGAACTCATCCACGGGCAGGATTTGGATCTGTACGTGATGGAGCGGGGGCAAGTAACATTAGCCCAGGCGATCGACTGGATGATGCAATTATGTGAGATTTTAGGCTATATTCATCAGCAACAACCACCACTCATTCATCGCGACATCAAACCAGCAAATATCCTCGTCCGCACGATCGATCGGCGGATATTCCTACTCGATTTTGGCGCAGTCAAAGAAATCGGTACTCTCGGCGGCACTAAAATCGGCGCACCCGACTACATGGCACCAGAACAAAATAACGGTCAACCATGCACCCAGTCGGATTTATACGCGATCGGCCCGACATTAATTTTTCTCCTCACCGGACGCAATCCCGCTGATTTTATCGAATTACAGCCCGATGGCTACCGTTTCAATCTAGCTACTGTCGCGATCGTCACACCTCAAGTGCAAGCTCTGATCGATAAAGTCACCCAACGTCGATCGCGCGATCGTTATCTCACAGCCGCAGATTTAGCGGCTGCCCTACAGCAGCTATCAACGATCGACTGATTTGAGCAACTTAATTCTTGTCCAATATTCGAGCGTAATTTCATCGCCAGCGGGAAGTTCGATAAAGGATCTCCACCCTTGGCACTAGTGAGAAAGTTAGAACCACAAATCTCACAGAAGTTGCCACTGTCTGATTCAGGGGGAGTATGAATCTTCCTGATGCGATCGCGTCGCGCATCCAGGAGTCATCCTGCGTCAGTTGGAGCGATTTGCCTGGAGAGATCCAGTCGGCGCGACTGTCGCCCAACCAGCCGATGGTAATAATATTATCGCGGACGATCGCGGTGACGATCGATCGATGTCGGATGTCGGATCGATCGGGATTTTGGCAACAGCAATAAGTACAGCATCAACACCTTGGCCGATGGCGGTAGCTGGTTCGCTCCCCTGTGGGATGGCAATCTCTAACTTGCCTCAATCCCAGCAGTTACCGCCGCTTGGATTGAGGAAGGTATCTTTGGGCATCAATTTTGCTCGGTGGCGCGCCGCATTTCTGGCAACTACGATCGTTCGCTGGGGGATTGGGCGTGACAAGACTCGATCCGCGTTCTTCACAAAAGCGATCGCTTGCTGCGACTAATTTCCCACATTGATAAGTAGCTGTACAGAATTAATTACACAAAATATTGGCTGAAAGCCGCTCAGATCCCAGAGTCACTACATAATTAATTTCGCCTAGTTACTTAACAATTCATCAATTTTTGGGTGCGATCTAAAGCAGGTGCAGCCATTTCCTCAAAGTAAATTGCCCCAAGGTAGGGTGATGGCTACTCACCTTCACCTGATTTTAACGTACGAGATTCCAGCCAGATGGGCACAGCGATCGCGCCAATCGCGATAAATAGAGCCAAGATCGCAAACTTACTCACCCACTCTAGCAACTGTTCGAGCGATACTACTCTGCCGACGAAAAAAGCCAGCGTCGTCATTACCGATGCCCAAGTCACCGCCCCAGCCAAATTAACCCCAAGAAATTTACCAAATGGCATCTCCACGACACCAGCCATCGGACTAGAAAAGATCCGGATTAAGGGGATAAATCGACCGAAAAAAACGGCTTTAACGGCATTTTCGCTAAATTTGGTCTTGATCTCTTCCAACTGTACTTCTTGGATGCGGAAGACTTTTGAACCAGCGAGGATCAGTTTCCAGCCGCCGTACTTACCAACAAAGTAACCGCCGATACCGCCAATAAAAGCTCCCATCGCGGCAGAGCCAAGGACGAGCCAATAATTTAGTTCGCCACTTCCCGCTAAAAAACCACCGACGATCGTGATGGTTTCACCAGGTAATGGAATCCCTAAATTTTCTAACAGAATGCCTACAAAGACAGCGAGATATCCGTATTGATTTGCCAGTGACTGGATTGTCTCTAGTGATAGGAATTCCATCTATACCTGAAGGGATCTAACTTTACATTTCTATTTTAACTGAGTAATCGGGATTAGGAAATCTGAATTTTGACGCAGTGGCGGCACCGTGAATCGTGAATGGGGGTTTGAGGACATACTCCCTCCCTCTTCACCATCCACCATCCACCATTCACTCACTACCCTAATTTATTGCTGGTATTAGCAAATGTGCTCAAAATGGGCGTGAGAGTGTAGAGGTAGTCTCAACCCTACCGATCGTTTTTCCTCGATCGATCGACGCTCGATCTCAAATATATTGGCTAAATCGCCATGTCCCTAGCTGGTTACTTATCGGAATACTCATGAGCCGAAATCTTTAATTTTGTCCAAGCAGGCGATCGAACAGGCTTACTATCGATCGAGTCAGATCGGTGCTTGAGTCGTTCTATGGATAATGCCTACTACATCACCTTTGAAACCGGACGAATTACTTCTGTGAGTCATGGACATGGACTGGAGGAGCGAGGCTTACTCAAGATGATGCAACAACGCCAATGGCTATCCCCAGATCGAGTTACGGAACCATCAATCAATGCACATCAGCTAGGGCAACCACTCGGGACTTATCTCAAATCTTGTAATGCGACCGATGGTTCGCCACTGAGGTTACTGTTTGATGCTCAAAGATTGGAGTGGATTAACTGCCGAATTACCCGCTCCAGAGTCGGCACTCCAAAGAGTATCCTCAACATCTCCAGATTTGCGGCTGGATACTCGACAGTCAAAAGTCTGGAGCCTAGCTCTAGGCGGGATATCGATCGCTAACATCGCCGGACAATTGGAGCTAGAGATCGATCGAGTGCAACAGATTGGCTTTCGACTTTTGACTGTTAGGCTAGCGCAGGAAATGTCGATCGCATCACCACCACCGATTAACTAATCGATCGAGCCACTCCTGTCAAGTTCGATTAATACGCCCGGATCTAATTCTTTTCTAAGCAAATTAATAGGTTTTCTGAAGCAAAAGATTCGATCGCTGAGGATGGTAAGTCTGTAACTATATTACCGATCGCATTCGTAGAACACTAGATCCAAACTACTACCGCGATCGCTCTAATTGTAGATTAAATTGGCGGTTGCGTTGCCATCTGGGGCAACGCACCAATTTACCTAATTCGAGCTGATATTATCTCGAATCAGGTAGTTGTTGATGTGAATCGACTGGTGCGGGTAAATTTAGTTGGCTAGCTAGATTACTGGCATCGAGTAGCTGCTCCACAGGAGCATCTACTCTAGCGATTTGGGCAGCATTTTGCTGACTAGCTAGAGCGGCAATATTAGTATTGTAAGCTGCAACAGACCATTCTTTGGCGAGACTAATAATGTCAGAAGGAATCATTACTAGGGTAGTAGTATTATTTTCAGCACCGATTTCAGTCAACATTTGCAACCTTCGCAATTCTAGTGCTGCCGGATTTTCCATCATCTGTTGAGCTGCTTCACTAAGTAGTTTAGAAGCTTCTTGTTCGGCTTCAGCTTTGATGAGTCGCGCACGTTTTTCTCGTGCGGCTTCAGCTTCTTTTGCCATCGCTCGTTGCATCGAAATTGGAATTTCGACATCTTTTAATTCGACACGTTCGATCTCGACTCCCCACGGTTCGGTGATTTCATCGACGATTTCTTGCACTCTAGCGTTGATTTTATCGCGACTTTGGAGCATATCATCGAGGTTGTGTTGACCGACGATATTTCGCAAGGTAGTCATCGAAGCCTGATATACAGCCATCTGATAATTTTCGACGCGACTGATTGCTTTCATCGGGTCGATAATTCGATAGTAAAGCACAGCATTGATTTTGATCGTGACACTATCGGCAGTAACTGCTTCCTGAGGAGCGATATCAACTGTTTTTGTCCGAATATCTACTTGAACTGTTTGGTCGAGGATCGGCGTGATAAAATACAGTCCTGGGCCTTTGACTTGTTGAAAGCGTCCCAAGTGAAAAATTACCCCCCGCTCGTACTCTCGATCGACTTTAATTCCCGACTTGACAATTGCTGCGGCGATCGCTGCTGCAATCAGTAATCCAAATTCGCCCATGATTTTTAGCTAATTTAATAATTGACGATCGATCTGTCTTTGAATGAGTTTGGAGTATTTTGGCGACCGTCAAGGTAAAGTTAAAGCTTTATCTCTAACTCTCTAATTACTATTCCCTATTTTCTCCACCCTCTACCCTATTTTGGGAGACCCCAAGAACGCACTTTTCGCTGTCAACTGTCAAATGTCAACTGTCAACTGAATTACCCTAACCCCCAATCCCTAAATTCCCAGCCAAATCTGGACTAAAAGGAATTATCGTCGCTGCCATGACAAATAGGGCGATTAAACCTAACGCAGCGCGAGTATCGTTTGGTTCGGTAATTTCATCTAAACTAGGGCGTTCCAATCCTCGTTGGAGAAAGCCAACTAAAATCAACCAATAGAAAATTACCATGTTAGCCGGGTTAAAAAATGCTACGAAGCCTAGAATTACTAAAGTAACCAGAGTGCTGCGTTGCGCTGTTTTGCGTCCATAGATCGCCTGGACGATTCTCCCGCCATCTAGTTGTCCTGCTGGCATCAGATTGAGAGCATTAATTACCAAACCCAACCAACCAATGATTACCAGCGGATGAATCGAGAGCGAAGCTTGATGTAGTGTCGTACCTAAGATAATTTTAGCTAGACCCCCAATCAGGAGCGAACCTTGAAAAAATTGGGCAGAAATCTCTAAGCCACTACCTGGATGAGATAATAGTAGACCCCCGACCAACATGAGTAGGGAGACTAAACCGCCCGCTACTGGGCCAGCTAAAGCGATATCAAATAGGGTACTGCGATCGGGTACGATCGACTCAAATCTAGTAATCGCCCCAAATGAGCCAATCTGTCCGGTAGGGAGAAAAAATGGTAGACCGATTTTTACACCTCGCATTTGCGCCAAGACTTGGTGTCCCATCTCATGAGCGATCAGAATCGCCCAGACACCTAGTACTAACGGCACAATTTCCCGCGCCCGCTCGGTATGCTCGTAGAAATCAAATCCTAAGAATACACCCATCGCCTCCAGACTGGTGGCAACTGTCGCGATAAACGTCACTACTGCGAGAATTTTTTGTCCGACTGTCGCTGGTTGAGGATCGTTACTACTCGGCAAAACTACTACAACCGGACGATCTTCGGGATCGGGAACTAGGAACAATCGGTATCTATCGCCGACTTTACTCTTGAGTTTATCAGTCAAGCGACGATGCACATCGGTAGCATCACCCCGTAAGTTACCTTTAAAAATTGCCCCCTGTTCATAAGATAGGGTTTCAGTCGCATAGAAGGTATCGATGCCAAAAATGCCTTTAATGCTGCTCAAATCTGCGTCGGGCATTGTCAGCATCTCCATCGCGAGTGCTAATGCTGGTGTGCTCTCATTCGGGGTGAGAGACTGTTTACTTGTAGATTTAGTCTGCCGCTGGCGCACCCGCTCGGAAACAGACTCAGCAATTTTGACCGCTATTTCGGGATCTTGTGCTGCGAGTCGAACTTGACTTCCCAACCAAATATATAGCACAGTGGAAACCACCAGCAGTAGCAGGATTCCCGCTAGATTGATATACAAGCCAGCAGCAAATGCCCCAAAGCTTAACAGCCATGGAATCATTAGCACGGCTGATTGCAACCATGATAGGATACCAAATTTACCCAAGTCTCGATTCCGATAATAACCCCAACCCAAAATACCGATTGAGACGATTAGAAGAGCGATGGTTGTTGTATTTTCTGCTGTAATCATTTGTGATAACTAGATACTGGAGATAGGTTGTAATTTTAACCACCTATCTATAGCATGACAGCAATATTCAGTAGCCGCTAGTACGGATTCAATTCTCCATGCTTGTTCATATGTAACTTGTTTGAGAAGTCAAGGCTGCGATCATCACCCGATCGTACCTTAGGGAGGTGCGTGGAAATAATGTACCAAATTGTAGGGTGTCTTATTGCAAGGCGTAACGCACCAGCACATTCACAGTCGGTACTTTATTTAGCTGCTAGTCCCTTAGTTGAATTTAGACTTCGATCGCACGATGTTCATCCAAGAATCCTCACGCTGCCTTTGGGTAAACCGAATCGCCATAAATGGAGCAGCTCGGCTTTGTCAAATGCGAAGCCGCCTTGTAACTATGAGCCTTTGTACCTCGCCACACTTTGAGGATTTTGACTTTAATCTAAAATCCCAAATTCAAAATATCCTCACTCAACAATAGACTTGCCCATCTGGCATGATCGCACCCGTGAGATTAGCACCGATCAGTCTCACTGCGATCCTACCGCCTACCCTAATCTGTGCTCCGGTGAGATCGGCACCACTAAGATCGGCACCACTGAGATCGGCACCGATCAGAGTTGCTTCACGCAAGTTGGCACGACTCAGATTAGCTTGAAATAAATTTGCTCGAAATAAATTGGCTCGCTGAAGATTGGCACCTTGTAAATTAGTGCCATGCAAGAAGGAATCCTTGAGTTGGGTATTACTGAGATTGGCACCACTCAAGTTTCTACCCGAAAGATCGCGCTCGTTTAGATCCGTACCACTCCAGTCTACACCGCTGAGATCTGGGCGTTGAGGGGGGGTACGAGTGGATGTATTCGTTTGTCTCGTAGCATGAGTTCTGGAGGTACTGGTAGCTTGAGATTGGTGGTAGCTGTTGGTTTTAGTGGCTTTAACTGGGGTTTGTTCTGGTTGGCGACCACCTTCAGGGGGTGCGCTTGCGCGTTCGGGCGGTGGGGGATCTTGTCGATCGGGTGAGGCGCGGCGGGGCTGCTGACGTTGCGAATTTTGATATGCTGATTCTCGGTTCGAGCTACTTGACGATCGAGTAGATTTACTACTACCGCTATTGCCGTTACTACTGGGGCGAGCGGCTTGATGCTCGCGCAACCTATCGCGAGCATTATTGATTTCTTTGAGTTTCGCTTGGGCTTTTTCTTGCAAGCGGGGACTATCTTGAGGCAATCTGTCGGGATGCCAAACCAAAGCCAGATCCTTATGTGCCTGGTTCACCTCTTCCAGTGATGCTCCAGGCTCTAAGTCAAGTGCTTTATACCAACACTGTAGATCTTCTTTATCCATCTATCTAAAGTAGCACTCCTGCGGCTGTTGTTGAGGAACGTCATCTGGTTTCCGATCCAGTAGTCACGATCGGGTTTGAGGGTTTGATGCACTCGGTCTGATGTGTGTGGATTCAATCGGTTACTGTGGATGGAAGTAACTATAGATCACAGTAGCCGTATGGGCACCAATTCCAGGAGCTTTTGCTAAGTCTTCGACACTGGCAACACGGATGTAATCGATCGAGTGAAAATGGGCGAGGAGCTGTTTCTGGCGATGACTGCCCAAACCAACAATCTCATCTAAATACGATCGGGTTTGTTTGACAGCCCGCTGTTGGCGATGGAAGGTAATGGCGAAGCGGTGAGACTCATCCCGCACGCGGCGGAGCAATTGGACTCCGGCTTGTTCTGCATCTGTAGGTAGGGGCAAACTTTCATTAGGCACAAAGATTTCCTCCCGTTGCTTGGCAAGGCTGACTATACACATTTTATCAGCTAGATCTAGCTCTTCCAATACATTCATCACGGCGGATAGTTGCCCCTTCCCACCATCGATCATTACTAGATCGGGAAAATTGGCATCGTCGGTATTCATGCCACCTGCGTACTTCCGAAATCGCCGTCTGGCAATTTCGGCATGACTAGCATAATCATCCGAGTGTCCGATCGTAATCTCCGGATTCTGGATCTTATAGTGACGATAGTGTTGTTTGGCTGGTAAGCCATCGATAAATACGACTTGAGAAGCTACAGCGTTGGAGCCTTGAATATGGGAGATATCGAAACCTTCAATTCGGCGGGGGAGTTCGGGTAAACCCAGGATTTCGGCGAGATCTGCTAATGATGCTGTGTTGCGTTCGCTTTGACGTTGCAGGCGAGTCAGTTCGTGAATGGCATTTTTTTCGACCATCTCGATTAACTCAGCTTTCACTTGCCGCTGGGGGGTAATCAGCGTCACTTTTCGACCCTTGCGATCGCTCAAGTAACTAGCCAAGATTTCGCCGTCTGGTAATGGATATTGCACCAAGATTTCGAGCGGAATTTCGACAGGATCGGCAGCTTGATAGTGTTCCTCTAGTACTCTTTGGAGAATTGCACCAAGTTCTTCATCAGATGGCTGGCTCGATTCGATAGCTAGAGACTGCACCTGAGCCGTAAATCCCAATCGACCGACTAGTTTACCAGCCCGGATTTGGAATAATTGCACGGAAGCAGTCGTGCGATCGGCAGCCAGAGCGATCGCGTCGCGGGAGACTGTATCATTGGGGAGAGATACTTTTTGATCGGCATTGAGAGCAGTCAGATTGTGAATCCGATCGCGCATCAATCCCGCTTGTTCAAAGTCGAGATTTTCAGCAGCTTTGTGCATCTGCGCGTTCAGAGTTTCGAGCAGTTCGCCACTTCGCCCTTGAAAAATCATCGCCACTTTTTCGACAGTTTGGCGATAATCGATCGAGGCAATCAAATTTTGACACACGCCAGGACAGCGACCCAGATCGTAGTTGAGACAGGGGCGATCTTTGAATAGTGGTTGGGGTCTTTGACGGAGTGGAAATGTGCGCTTAATCGTGTATAGGACATTTCTGAGCAAACCCGCATCAGTATATGGGCCATAATATTTGTCTTTACCTTTGCCAATGCGCCGATTGCGAGTCATCAGGATGCGGGGATACTCTTCCGACCAGGTAATCAGGATATAGGGATATTTTTTGTCATCCTTGAGCAGGACATTAAAGTATGGTTGATGTTGCTTGATCAGGTTAGCTTCTAGAGCCAGAGCTTCGGCTTCACTGTCGGTCACGATAAACTCGATTTCGGCTACTTGCCGCACCATCATCGCGATCCGTGGAGTGTGATGGCTGCTATCGCGGAAGTAGGAGCGAACGCGGGAGCGGAGTTTTTTGGATTTGCCGATATAGAGGATGCGATCGGTAGCATCCCGCATGAAGTAAACTCCAGGTTCGGGGGGAATTTCTTGAAGCCGCTGTTCGATATTTAGCGCGGAAGATGTAGCGAGATTGATGATGGTGGGGTTGAGTTGGTGTCCTTCTAACACGGTAGTTTAGCTTCGGCAAAACCGATCGTCACAATACAAATATTCTTACCGAAAACCACTATTTTTGCTAATTTATTATAGAGAATAGTTGTAGCAGTACGGAGATAGAGTGCGCGGAGGTTGGCAACCTCAAACTGCCGATCCTCATAAATTAGTCGATTTAGCGGGACTGAATTACGTTGAAATGCGGATAGGAGTACCCAAAGTCACAGTGTTAGAATAGGAGGGAGTATATACACAGTCCTCGGCACATAGCATTATGGATGAAATTGCACAATATTGGCTAGTACTCAAACGTCGTTGGATCCCCGCCACTTTGGTTTTTGCGCTCACTACAACAGTAGTCGGCATCTGGACTTACAAACAAACGGAAATCTTCCAAGCTAAAGGACAAGTCATCCTTAAAAAGACTAACAAGACTAGTGCCTTATTGAGCAGTGCAGCCGGATCTAGTGGCGGAGCGATTGGTGAATTAGATGGCTTAACCGGAACTACGCCAGCCAACACTCAAGCGGAAATCCTCAAGTCACTAACTACTATTAATAGTGCCCTTGCCGAATTAAGCACTGGTAAATATGCAAATAGACCAGAGCGCAAACGATTGGAAAAATTCATCAAAAGGTCTGACACTTTTGTGCAACAACTACAAGTTAGTAGCATCAAAGGTACAGATATTTTGGAAGTGACGTTCCAAGATCCCAGCAAGGAATTATCAAAAGATGTGGTCGCAAAAATCATGGAGGTTTATATCCGTGATGACCAAAAGAACCAACGGCGGGAAGCAGAAAACGCTCGAATATTTGTCGGAGAACAACTTCCTAAAATAGAAACTGAAGTCAAGCAAGCTGAAAACCAACTCCGCTTATTTAAAGAAGAGAATAACGTCGTCGATTTACCGACAGAATCTGTCAAAGCCGTAGAAACGATCGCTAGCCTCAATAGAGAAATCACCTCTGCTTCGGCCCAACTAGCAGCAGAAACTTCCAAACTGGAAGGATTAAAGGCTCTGTTTGGTGGTAGAGATGCTCAAGCAACAATTCAATCTGGACTAGTGAGTGAGTCACCTGGACTACAGAAATCACTCAAAGAGCTGCAAGAAGTTGAAGCCAAATTAGCCACCGAGAAGACTAGATTTAGTGAGAACGACCCGAGCATTCTCAGCCTGCAAGAAAAACGCCAAGCTTTAGCTGAAATCCTCGAAAAACGCAAAGAACAAAGTCTAGTTGGCGAACAACGCTTTCAGGGCAAGGTTGTCGAACTGCAACCTTCAGGGATTCAAGGGAACCTAATTGCCGACTTTGCTAAGAGTGAAGCGCAACGGACGAGCTTGCAAAAACAGATCGCCGCACTAATATATGTAGTTGATGCTTATAGGCAACGGATGAACGCGTTGCCGAAATTGGAGCAACAGCAAAACGCGCTAGGACGCAGACTCGAAACAACGCGAACCAGCTACAAGACACTCCTGAGCAAACTTCAAGAGATCCAAATTGCCGAAAACCAAACCCTGGGCAACTCAAGAATTCTCACCCAGGCTGAGTTACCACAAGAAGCCCTCTCACCTAAGAAAGAGCTGAACATCGCGATTGGTAGTCTCCTGGGTCTATGCTTGGGTGCAGCAACTGCCTTTCTACTAGATGCTGGGGACAAACGGATCAAAACATCGAAAGAAGCCAGAAACTTACTCCCTGGGTACCCGATTTTGGGACAAATTCCGGTGTTTGAAACAGCGCGTCAATTGCCTAAGTTAGGCAAGAGTAGTTCTAGAGAACCCGGTCAACTGGTCTTGACGGGAATGACCACCGGAATCGAAGGTGAATCCTTTAGAATGTTGCAGACTAAACTTCAATTTTTGAATGCTAATGAGAGCCTCAAAGTTGTCGTCGTCTCCAGCTCTCAATCAGGGGAAGGGAAATCAACTGTCGCGGCTAATCTAGCACTAGCAGTAGCAGAACTGGGCAAGAGAGTCCTCCTAGTTGATGCAGATATGCGCAAACCCACTCAACACTTAATTTGGAGACACGGTAACTATCAAGGACTCAGTAATGTCCTGAGCGGACAGTGCGACCAAAGGGCAGCAACTACTGAAATTCAACCCAATCTCTTCCTATTAACCGCTGGTATAGTACCACCCAATCCAGTTGTCTTGATTAACTCGATGCAGATGAGTACTTCGATCTCTCAGTGGTCGCAGGAATACGATCTAGTAATTATCGATGCACCACCATTAACTGTTGCTACGGATGCGGTAATTTTGGGGACACAAGCGGGTGGGTTAGTATTTGTCCTCCGTCCAGGGGTCGCAGATCGAGAATCTGTCGAATATGCCCAAGAAATCCTTACCCAGTCTAAACTCAAAGTTCTGGGGATGGTACTCAATGGAGTCGATCTCGACAAGCAAAGCCGCTACAATCACTATTACTACGCTTCCATTACGGGCAGCGGTGATGAAGGCAATGTGGGTTCTAAATTATTATCTGGAACTACAGCTAATCGGACTAGCTAGTTTTATTAACTCAGATCGGTTAAATCTCTAAAAAAATCGATCTGGGGTGTGAGGTTTCTCGTACCCCAGATCGATTAATGTGAAGAGAAAGCCCTTGGATCTACCATGCCGATACCTATTGCTCATTCAGACAAGATCGCTAGCTCTCAAGCAGAAATTATCTCTCAATGGCGGCAAGGATTGCGGATGGGACAGCGTACGCTGTCAGATTGGCAATCGGGGCCACTAGCAGTCTCGGCAGTGCCAGGGGCAGGGAAATCTTATAGTATGGCGGTAGCTGCCGCAATTACGATCGCGCGAGAGCATCTGCATCAACGTCGTCAATTGATAATTGTCACCCTGACTCGATCGGCAGCAGCGAATATTAAGGATAAGATTAGAAGCTGTCTCAAAGAATTGGGACTACCACCGATCGGCTATAGTGTGACTACAATCCACAGCTTGGCATTGAGTATTGCGACCAAGCATCCAGAGTTATCCCGGCTAGATTTGACAGATCGCACTCTAGTGATGCCATCTGCCAATCATAAACTGATTGAAGACACCGTTCAAAAATGGTTGAGTCAGTATCCCCAGAGTTATCGCTGCTTATTAGTCGGGGAAAGCTTCGATGGTGAGGAGACAGAGCGACTGCGCCGTCAGTCAGTCTTACGGACGGAGATATTGCCCAGCTTGGCATTTAACGCCGTCCGTGAAGCCAAAAGTTCGGGTTTGTCACCAGACGATCTGTGGCAACTTTCGCGATTGTATCCAGATCGATATGATATTTTGGGAATAAGTGCTGGACTCTATCAGGCGTACCAGGAGTTGCTAATCGATCGCGGCTACCTAGACTACGATGAGATGATTGCGGGAGCCTTGCGGGTGATGACGGACTCATCTGCTAGAAGATTGTGGCAACAACAAGTACATGCTGTCTTTGAAGATGAGGCACAAGATTCTAGTCCCCTACAGGAAAGATTACTACGGCAATTGGCAGGTATTCCCGATCGACCCGAATTGCTACCCAATCTAATTCGTGTTGGCGATCCCAATCAGGCGATCAATTCGACATTTACCCCTGCCGATCCTAGCTATTTTCGCAATTTTTGCCAAGAGTGTAGCGATGTCGAGCCAGGTTCATCGCCGCGACTGGAAAAAATGGAGCAAGCCGGACGCAGTAACCAGATAATTATGGATGCTGCTAATTTTGTGCTAACTTGGGGGAATAATTATCTCCAAGTACCGCCTCAAGATGGGGAAACAGAGCCGAATCGTGATGTCTTCTGGTTGCAAACTATTCGTCCGGTATCAGCGGGAGATGCCCAACCAAATCCCAGTCCTCAAGATGGTGGGGTAGAATTACACATACCGAGTGATGTCTATGAGTCCGTACTCTCGATCGAGCAGCGATTAACAACACTATTTAAAGCCAATCCCACCGCAAATGCCGCGATTTTAGTCCGCGAAAATCGACAAGCGAAGTTTATCTTGGATCGGCTCTCAGATTGGCAGCGAGCGCATCCCGAAATTACACTCTATGAAGCAGGTGAAGGCGATCGTACTTCCAAAATACCCGGCGAAATACTGACACTATTTCAGTTTCTAACTAGACCACATTCTCCAGAATATCTCAAAGCCGCACTAAAAGTTTTATTAGAGCGTAAATTAATCGATGCTCAAGATCTGGATGCTCTAGCAGTATTTCCCGAAAGGTTTCTCTATCCCAGCATTTTAGAAACACCCCAGACTCCAACCGTCCAACGAGCGCGAGAAATTTGTTGTGGATTATTGGAATCGAGATTGACATTACCTCACTATCGACTGATTAGTTATTTGGGAAGTCAGTTAAATTATCAAGCTAGCGAACTAGCAACAGCAGATAAATTAGCCGATCGTATCGCGTTGCAAACATATGGATGCAGTTCGATTTATAGTGCGATCGAAGTGCTGCAAGAAATTGTGACTACCGAAGGCTTTGAAAATATCGATGATGGTTCTGAATCCCGATATACCGCAGCCGGACAAGTGACCATTATTACCATGCACAAGGCTAAGGGTTTAGACTGGGATTATGTGTTTATTCCATTTTTAAGCGATCGGATCCCTGGGAAACTATGGACTCCTCAAGGTGCTAAATTTTTAGGTAACTTTACTTTAGCAGAAGTTGCCCGCGCCAAAATTCGCGCTCACCTGCATCACCAATCTATTCCCACACCTAATGATGCGTGGGAACTAGCGGATTATCTCAAACAAGGGGAAGATCTCCGGTTGTTATATGTGGCAATCACTAGAGCTAAGAAATTATTGTGGCTAGCAGCAGAAAAAGAAGCCCCATTTCGCTGGAATCGATTTAATTGGCAGCAGGGCGATCGATTACAATCTAGTAAACCATCGCCACTATTTACTGCTCTATGCAAACAATTTCCCCAGTTAGTTAGCAAATAGAGTTTTGTAGTTGTTCTATTCAATCGGACTTGAGGTAATTATGGCTTATAACAACTTTTCTTTGCAGAGTGCGATCGACATATTCGACCTGAATATAGTAGAATCAAACAGTTTAAATTCTTTTTACTTTGGCTATAAATGGTCTGTGGGCACTGCCCACCCTAGGTTTCTTACTACGTGCGGCGAATCGCTGTCAACTGTCAACTGTTTAAGGTTCCAGGTACTGTCTAACCTATAGCCCATCTCATTCCCCAATTCCCAAGCTCCCCTACCTCTCAACTCGTGTATTTAAATCGGCTCCATCTGCGTCACTTTCGGAATTACCGCGAACAGGAAATTATTTTTTCTGCACCCAAAACTATCTTATTGGGAGATAATGCTCAAGGTAAATCCAATCTTTTGGAAGCAGTGGAGTTATTATCTACACTCAAAAGTCACCGCGTATCGCGCGATCGAGATTTGGTTTTGACAGGGGAAACTGATAGCAGAATTACTGCCCAATTGACTCGCAAACATGGGTCGATCGATCTAGCCTTACTACTCAGAGATAAGGGTGGACGAACAGCCACCATAAACCGTGAAAATCTCAAACGGCAACTAGACTTTTTAGGTATATTAAATGCCGTAGAATTCTCATCATTGGATCTAGATTTAGTACGTGGTAATCCAGAGACGCGCCGACACTGGATTGATGCGCTACTATTTCAAATTGAGCCAGTGTACGCACACATTTTATATGAGTATCAGCGAGTATTAAAACAGCGAAATAGTTTACTCAAGCAATCAGAACATCGGACACTAGATCCCGCCGAACTAGAATCGTGGAATCATCAATTAATTCTTACAGGTACAAAGGTAATCCGCCGCCGCGTCAGAATTATCGACAGATTAGCACCGATCGCCAGAACATGGCATACTAAAATTAGTAAAAATACTGAAGAATTAACGATTACTTATACGCCAAATATTATAGCGATCGAGAATACACCCGAATCGATCTATCAAGCATTTGTCGATCGATTACATCTACGCCGGATTGCCGAACAAAGTTTAGGAAATACGCTCGTTGGCCCACATCGCGACGAAATAGAGTTAACTATTAATAATACTCCAGCTAAAGCTTATGGTTCTCAAGGACAACAACGTACCCTAGTTTTGGCAATCAAATTAGCCGAACTAGAACTGATCGAGCAAATCGTCGGCGAACCACCATTATTACTCCTTGATGATGTTTTAGCAGAACTCGATCTTACCCGTCAGAATCAACTACTAAGTGTCATCGAAGATCGCTTTCAAACTCTGATTACAACGACACATCTAGGGGCATTTGATGCAAAATGGCTAGATTCATCGCAGATATTACAAGTGCGATCGGGTGAAATAGTCCCAGCTTAACCTCCGTTAGATCGCCAACTTCTTTGAGAAGTTGAGGATCTGGCGATCGGGGATCTGTCTTCTGTCTTACCCGTCGCTGATTATACTAAATTAAGAAATCATAGATTAAAATAGATTGTATGAGTGATGAAGTAATAATTCCCCAGCTAATTGTCGGACTCGGCAATCCTGGTGCTAAATATGCCCAAACTCGACACAATGTGGGCTTCGATCTATTAGATATTCTTGCTAAACGCTGGCAAATTAGTCTGAGCGACCGCAAGCAATTTCAAGGTATTTATGGTGAGGGATTTGGTAGTAATAATGCTAAAACTAGACTATTAAAGCCGCAGACTTTCATGAATCTATCTGGGCAGTCAGTTAGGGCGACGCTCGATTGGTTTAAGCTACCACCAGAGTCGGTCTTAGTTGTCTATGACGATCTAGATTTACCACTAGGCAAAATTCGGCTGCGAATGTCTGGCTCTGCGGGTGGACATAATGGGATGAAGTCAATCATCTCGCACTTGGGGACGCAAAATTTCCCGCGAGTCAGGATCGGGATTGGTAAAAGTGCTGGGGAAAAGGATACCATATCTCATGTACTAGGTAAATTTTCGGTAGTAGAAACACCGATCGTCAGTGAAGTAATTTATTTAGTCAATGATGCGATCGAAATGAGCCTCAAGCAAGGCATGGAAAAAGCTATGAGTCTTTATAACAGTCGATCGATTCCAGTGCCAAATCTTACCGAATGATCGGCACTCTAGCCTCAGATGCGATCGAGATTACCACTGGCATTCCAACATATAGCAATTCCAGCCGTAGGACGTGTTAGATGCAAGCCGTAAGCACCAGTATCCTGGCAAACGATTGCGATGACGAGCACAGATGTAAACTTATTATTCCCAGCGAGTAGTATCTATTTTCCGGCGATGAATCTCCCACTTCAGCGGCTAAGAATGCTAGGATCGCACTTGGAAAGAGAAGAAGTGAAGAAAAAAAGGACAACTAATGGCAGAGATAAATAAGTCAATATCCTTTGACGGTAGGGATATTCGGCTTAAAGTCGGTGTATTCGCACCCCAAGCGGGCGGTTGCGTCTTAATCGAATCTGGCGACACCAGTGTATTAGTTACCGCGACCCGTGCTAAAGGACGAGAAGGAATTGATTTCCTCCCGTTACTTGTAGATTATGAAGAGCGCATCTACGCAGCCGGACGCATTCCAGGCGGTTTTCTACGGCGTGAAGGCAGAGCACCAGAAAAAGTTACATTGATTAGTCGATTGATCGATCGACCGATGCGTCCATTATTCCCCGACTGGTTGCGTGATGATATCCAA
>Ga0209390_10004874_pt1 | contig 19672 bp, 19 predicted proteins | sample BON01_FD_187212 | JGI IMG/M metagenome (GOLD analysis project Ga0209390, IMG submission 187212) | Freshwater microbial communities from Lake Bonney liftoff mats and glacier meltwater in Antarctica - BON-01 (SPAdes) (version 2) | ecosystem: Environmental > Aquatic > Freshwater > Ice > Glacier...
GAGCGATCGCAATAAGATCGCGCAATTCTGCAATGTTCGCCCGGAAGCCGTTATTCCAGCGCTTGATGCCCCGTCGATTTACTCGGTGCCGCTGCAATATCATGAAGAAGGTCTGGATACGCAGGTGCTTCGCGCATTCGGTATCACTGACGCACCAGACCCCGATCTGTCCCGCTGGGATGATGTAACTGACCGCTATTTCAATCCGGAAGGAGAGGTCACGATCGGCGTCGTCGGCAAATATGTCGGACTGCAGGACGCATATAAGTCGCTCAACGAGGCATTAATCCATGGCGGCCTCGCCAACCGGGTCAAAGTCAACATCCGCTGGATCGATGCTGAGATTTTCGAACAGGAACTTGGCGACATCACCGCTCAGCTGGAACCGCTAGATGCAATTTTGGTGCCCGGCGGATTTGGTGAACGCGGTTCCGAAGGCAAGATCGCCAGCGTCCGTTTCGCCCGCGAACGCAATGTGCCCTTCTTTGGTATTTGCCTCGGCATGCAGATGGCCTGCATCGAGGGAGCACGCGCGGCCGGACACGTCGGGGCGTCTTCTACTGAATTCGGCGCGACCGAGGAACCGGTTGTTGGCATCATTACCGAATGGATGAGCAAGGAAGGCCTACAGCAGCGCGAATCTGGCGGCGACATGGGCGGCACCATGCGGCTCGGCGCTTATACTGCAAATCTGGCTGCGGGCAGTCAGGTCAGCGCAATTTACGGCGGCGCAACCGAGATTTCCGAACGCCACCGCCACCGCTACGAGGTCAATGTGGCCTACCGCGAAGCACTCGAGTCAGATGGTCTAGTTTTTTCCGGTATGTCGCCCGACGGGTTGCTGCCTGAAATTGTCGAGCGGCCCGATCATCCGTGGTTTGTCGGCGTTCAGTTCCATCCTGAACTGAAGTCCCGGCCATTTGATCCCCATCCATTGTTTGACGGGTTCATTGCAGCAGCACTGCGGCAGTCACGGTTAGTTTAATACGAAGCGTTATTGCGCATGATCTCGTGGATATTCCTGAGACTGCTTCGCGGCCACTATCACGCAAAAACACAGCCATAGAATTTCGTGTTATCTCACCTATTCGGCAATTAAATTTCTGTTCTTTTTTTTTTCAGATTTTTGGCGCATTAAGATGAAATCAAGTAATTTTCTTGGGGGGAAACCTTAAAAATTGCTTGATCGGGGGGATTTCCAGCTTGTCCCGGGCTTCATCGTCTTCTGCGACCCGGACGATAAAACCCGGACATGCGGCGTTTCGGCGCCGTGGGGGCGGATCTTATGGTCCGTCCCCTTTTTGTTCAGGCCGAATGAAAACGGCCCGCTCCTTTCGAAGCGGGCCGTTTTGCCTGGTGGGTTGATCGCAATCAGGCGGCGTTGGCGCCGCCTTTCTTGATCGGGCTCTGTTCAATCTGGGTATGGTCGTCATCCGTTCTCACGATTCCGAGATTTGCCTGACCATTGACCGTGATCTTTTTGGGCTTCATCGCTTCGGGTACTTCGCGAACCAAGTCGATGTTAAGCAGGCCGTCTTCCAGCCGGGCATTTTCAACCCGAACAAAATCGGCCAGTTCGAACCGGCGTTCGAATCCGCGATTGGCGATGCCGAGATGAAGCATTTCTCCATCACCGTCGCTCTCGTCGCGCTTCTTGCCCTGGACAACCAGCAGGTTTTGCTGGGCAGTGATATCGATATCGGCGGGCTTGAACCCGGCGACTGCGAGCGTAATGCGGTAATTGTCTTCGCCCTGTTTCTGGATGTTGAAGGGCGGATAATTATCCCCGCCGCTGACGCGTGCCTGACTTTCGAGTAAGTCGAACAGACGGTCAAAACCAACGGTGGAGCGGCGATAAGGAGTAAAATCAAAACGTGACATCGTAACAAATCCTCTTTTGAGCAATCTGAATAGGCACAGCCCGCACAATACGGCACCATACCGGTGGGACCTGGTGCCCATTGCGGCGCACGAGGCTAGCCCTAAGATAGGAATTGACCTGCACCTTGCAAGATTTTCCGGCATAGGAAAATCACAGGCGATTACAAAGGAACCTGAATTACAATGCCAACCATCGATATTTACACCAAATTTGGCTGCGGTTATTGCTACCGCGCGAAGCAATTGCTCGACAAAAAGGGCGCCGAATATAGTGAGCACGATATCACTATGGGCGGCCCCAAAAAGGATGAGATGCTGGCCCGCGCGCCCACTGCGCGCACCGTACCGCAGATATTCATCGGTGAAACTCATGTTGGCGGATCGGACGAGCTATCGGCGCTGGAACGCGGCGGCAAGCTTGACGAATTGTTGGCCGGATAGGCTGCCTGATGCCGCGCGTCGCCATATTGCAAATGACCACCGGGATTGATCCGGCAGAAAATGCCGCGACAATTGTTGCTGCAGTTGCTGGAGCTAAAGCGGGCGGGGCACAGATGCTGTTTACCCCGGAAATGTCTGGCTTGCTTGACCGTGACCGCAAGCGGGCGGCCTTGCATATTGTGCCTGAGGCGGAAAATCCGGTGCTCGCGGCGGTTTGTGATGCCGCGCGCGAACATGGAATCTGGATTGCGCTGGGTTCACTCGCTGTTGCTGGCCAAGGTGATGGCTGGGCCAACCGCTCTCTGGTGATCGACGATCGCGGTGCCGTCGTCGCACGCTATGACAAGATGCACATGTTCGACGTCGATCTGGCTAGCGGCGAAAGTTGGCGTGAATCCAATGCGTATGCGGCAGGAAACGAAGTGGTGACGGCCGAAACGCCGCTTGGCCGATTGGGACTGACCATCTGTTACGACATCCGCTTTCCGGCATTGTTCGACGCATTGGGCAGGTCGGGGTGTGATGTCATCGCGATACCTGCTGCGTTCACTGTCCCCACCGGCCGTGCACATTGGCATGTGTTGCAGCGCGCCCGGGCAATCGAGGCGAGCGCATTTGTTGTGGCTGCTGCGCAGACCGGGCAGCATGCCGATGGCCGCGCGACCTATGGACATAGTCTGGTGATCGATCCCTGGGGCGAAGTGTTGCTGGATATGGGCGAAGAAGCCGGACTTGGCTTTGCCGATATCGACACGGGCCGCATCGCCGATGTGCGCCGCCAGCTTCCCAGCCTTGCCAATCGGCGCGATATCCCTAAGTCATCGCAGCAATGATTGTATTCGATCTTTCCTGCGATAGCGGCCACCGGTTCGAAGGCTGGTTTGGTTCATCTGATGACTATGCGAGCCAGTCTGCACGCGGATTTCTGACCTGCCCGGAATGCGGATCAGCAGAAATTATTAAAGCGCCGATGGCACCTGCAGTTCCGGCGAAGGGTAACCGGCGCGGTCAAGTGGCGCCTGAATTGACCAACGAAATGATCAACGCCGAACAGACCGCGCAAGAAACCGCTACGCCTGTGTCCAACGCAGTTATGCCGCCAGAAGTAGCCAAGGCGATGCACGCACTCGCGAGGGCGCAGACCAAGGCCTTGAAGGAAAGCACCTGGGTTGGCGACAAATTCGCAGAGAAATCCCGCGCGATGCATTACGGCGAGGCAGATAGCGCCAGCATTCACGGGCAGGCGACCTTGCAGGAAGCGAAAGATTTGGCCGATGAAGGCATTGCCATCGCCCCCCTGCCGTTCCCGGTCGCCCCACCAGAAGATTTGAACTGATTGCAACCGCGCGAATGCGTCTCTAAACGACGCTTCGAGTGCGCCCGTAGCTCAGTCGGATAGAGCACCAGATTCCTAATCTGGGGGCCACAGGTTCAAATCCTGTCGGGCGCACCATTTCCTGCTTGGTAACAAAAGCGGTTGCGCTTTTCTGCGCAACAAGGCCAATAAGCCAGATGCAGGGATATGCCGACAGCCATCAGATAAAACGCCTCAAGAAGGCGCAGAAGATCGCATTTCTCGTCGGAGATATTACCGGTCTCGACGTCCTGGATCTTGGCGCCGGGGCTGGGATGATGGCAGATTATTTTGCCAGTCTTGGTGCCCGCGTCACAGCGGCTGATCGTGATCAGAGCCAATTTGTCTCAGAATTGCCTTTCGCAAAGATCGAAGGGCAAACGCTCCCGCTTGCGTCCGCCAGCTTTGACGTCGTGATCTTCAACCATGTGATTGAGCATGTCGGTGAAAGTCCGCAGCAGAATGCCATGGTGGAGGAAATTGCCAGGGTCTTGCGCGATGATGGCCGGTTATATTTCGCCGCACCCAGTAAATGGGCGCTTGTTGAACCGCACTTCCGCTTGCCGTTGCTTGGTGCCTTGCCGCGGGGTGTTGCAGACGAATTTGTGCGCCTGCGCGGAGCAAAGGAATACGACTGCTATCCACTGTCTCCATCCGGGATGGAGCGGCTTTTACAGGCGCATTTTATCAGCGTGGAGGATGTTTCGAGTAAGGCATTTGCCTGGGCAGCGCAGAATGAACTGACCGGACCTGCGAGAGCGGTTGGTATGATCCCGGCCAGTCTGCTTGCGCCAATTTTCCCTACTCGGATGTACATCGCCAAGGGCAAGCGACCGGTTGGGAGGTAATCAATCGTTACTCTTGATTGGCACCGGTTCTTTGAAGGTGTGCGTCACGTAAGGGAATGGAATCTCGATCCCGGCATCATCAAGGCCGCGTTTGATTGCGCGGATGACTGCATCGCGGGTTTCCCACATGTCGCGCGGCTTTGACCCGGCCCACCAGCGGACGGTGAAATCGACCGAACTTGAATTGAATTCACTCGCGAAGATATCGATACCCTTGTCCGGATCAATCCCCTCAACATTTTCGACCGATTTCCTGATCACCGATGCGGCATGATCGAGGTCAGTATCATAGGAAACGCCGGCGATGATCTGATGGCGCCGCTTGACCTCATCGGTCAAAATTTCAACCGGATTCTTGAACAGGATTGAATTGGGCACCAAGGTTACTTCGCCGGACAATTTACGAATATATGTTTCGCGCAGGGTGATGTGCTCGACCTTGCCGGTAATTCCTTCGCATTCGATGATGTCACCAATGCGCATTTTCTCGCGCAGCATAATCAGCACGCCGGCGAGGAAATTTTCGAAGATATCCTGAAATGCAAAACCGATCGCAACTGCGCCGATCCCTAGGCCTGCGATCAGACTGGTGGGCGTGAAGCCTGGCAGCATAATAATCATCGCCAGCATCAGGCCGACCAGCCAGATGGCCAGCTTCACCAAAGTGTCGATCAAATTTTTGAGGCTGGGGCGCAGGCTGCTTTTGCCAGTTATTGCGTCCGCGATGCGGACGGCGAATTTGGCGATCAGCCAAGTTACAATCAAGACGATCAGCGCGATGACCAGGCTTGGCAGAGTGGTAACGAAACTTTCGGCCATGCTTTGCAATTGACCCACAATTGTATCGACGTAATTCACGCTGGTTAGTCTCCCATTTGGCTAACCAACGGGCCTGAATTGTATTCGTTCCGAAGTCCAGCGGCTGGACGGCCGTGTCAGCCTACCCTGCCAATTGCTCATTCATTGGCGGAATGCAGCCAATCTGCGTGGCGGGGTGCCTTTTTTGTCTGGCTCCATTCCTCCAGCATTGGCATCGCGACTCGTTTTAATTCGGCATATTGTTCGGGCGTACCGATGTCGGCGGCAAGTTCGATGCGGTGGCCGTTGGGATCGAAGAAATAGATCGATTTGAAAATGCCGTGGTGCGTAGGCCCAAGCACGTCGATGCCTTCGCCCACGATATGATCTTTGGCCGCCAGCAATTCCTTTTCCGAACCGACTTTGAAGGCGAGATGCTGCACCCACACCGGGGTGTTCTCATCGCGGCCCATGTCCGGCTGATTTGGCAATTCAAAGAATGCCAGGACGTTGCCGTTCCCCGCATCGAGGAAGACATGCATATAGGGGTCGTGTTCCCCGGTGGAGGGCACCTTATCCTCCGAGAAGGCGGAAGTATATTCCATGCCCAAAATGCGGCCATACCATTCCACCGTTTCCTTGGCATCCTTGCACCGATAGGCGGCGTGGTGGACGCCGCCCAATTTGACGGGATGAGCGGTCATTGCGCTGGCTCCTTATCACCGGTCTTGAGCGCGCCGCGCTTCATCTGGTCCGCCTCGATGCTCTTGAACAAGGCAGTGAAATTGCCCTCGCCGAAACCTTCATCCTTCTTGCGCTGGATGAATTCGAAAAACACCGGCCCGATGGTGGTCTGGCCGAAGATTTGCAGCAGCAGACGTGGGTCATCGTTCTCGGTCGATCCGTCCAGCAGGATACCGCGCTTTTGCAATTCTTCGACCGGTTCGCCGTGGCCAGGCAAGCGTTCCTCCAGCATTTCATAATAGGTTGCAGCCGGAGCGCTGGCGAAGGGTGTGCCGAACGCCTTCAGCTTGTCCCACGAGGAAAGGAGGTCTTCGCTCGACAAGGCGATGTGTTGAATGCCTTCACCATTATACTGGCGCAGATATTCCTCGATCTGACCGCCGCCACCGGCGCCTTCTTCGTTCAGCGGGATCCGGATTTTGCCGTCGGGTGCGGTCATCGCCTTGGAAGTGAGGCCGGTATATTCGCCCTTGATGTCGAAAAAGCGGATTTCGCGGAAATTGAAGATCCGCTCATAAAAAGACGCCCAATGCGCCATCCGGCCGCCGTAAACATTGTGGGTCAGGTGATCGATCACCTTCATCCCGGCGCCAACAGGCCACTTATCTACGCCATCTTCGTAGATAAAATCGATGTCGTAAATCGACAGGCCGGTGCTGCCTTCATCGGCATAGCGGTCGATCAGATAGATCAGTGAATGGCCAATTCCGCGGATTGCTGGAATGCGCAATTCCATCGGACCGGTCTGGGTTTCGGCCGGCTCAGCGCCGCGCTCAAGCGCAGCCTCGTAAGCGTGCTTCGCATCGCGGACGCGGAAACCCATGCCGCAAGCGGACGGGCCGTGTTCTGCAGCGAAATAGGCAGCCGGGCTTCTGGGTTCATAATTGGCGATCAGGTTGATACCGCCCTGGCGCCAAAGTTGGACATCCTTGCTTCTGTGGCGGGCCACCAGGGCAAAGCCCATTGCTTCAAACACGGGCTCCAGCTGACCTTTTTCCGGCGCGCTGAATTCGACAAATTCAAAGCCGTCCAGGCCGATGGGGTTTTGAAACAAATCAGCCATGGGGAGAATCCTAAAGTAGTTACAATCGAAACTATATAAACTAGTCCAGTGCCGTCTGTCAAAGCTCCGACTGGCTCACTTATCGCGCAACAATTACAAATACCGCTTGAATCGATCAGATAACTATGATTCTAGTAAATTAATGACACGAGAGGGGCATCGGATCAGCCTGCCGAAGGAGCAGTGGACGCAGGGGCTAGCCCTTGCGATGCTATTGCTGCTTGGCGGCCTTGCAATCGCCGGTCCCGCAGGCCTGCTTTCTTGGAGTGAAAGCTTGCAGGTGCTGGAGCAGCGTAAAGACCGGATTGAAAAAATGCAGGGCGAACATGACGCTTTGGCCAATCAAGTTGCTTTGTTGAATCCAGATAACGCAAATGCCGACATGGTCGGCGAGCAACTGCGCCGCGATTTCAATGTCGTGCACGAAGATGAAGTTGTCCTGATTCTGGACGAAGACTGATCCACTTTCCATTCGTTGGTTGGACACCTCGGTCAATTCAAAACGAATTGCACCGCGTCGGACCTTGCCGTTACGGATTTCGTATGCATAGGCGTTGCGCGGGACGCCGGCTTCCTCCATAGATTGCGACGTATTGATGGATGATGGGCACTCGCCCGATTGCTCCTGTTCACGACAGTTTGAGGACCCCAGCATTGGCCAAACCCGCACGGACTACCAAAGCCGCCCCGAAGGCAACCCCCAAAGCTGGAGCAAAACCAGCAGCCAAATCGGCGGCTAAGGGTAAAGCCGTTGAAAGTGACGAGGACTTTGCCCTCCGTAGCCTGCAACTGGCGCATGAAGAGAATAAGCGTTTCGACGCGAGCGATGAGCAATTGCTCGGTTTTTACGAACAGATGCTGCTGATCCGCCGTTTCGAGGAGAAGGCGGGCCAACTTTACGGCCTCGGTCTGATCGGCGGTTTTTGCCATTTATATATCGGACAAGAAGCGGTCGCCGTCGGCTTGCAGTCAGCTCTCAGTGAAGGGCTCGATAGCGTCATCACCGGATACCGCGATCATGGCCACATGCTTGCCTATGGCATCAATCCAAACGTGATTATGGCCGAATTGACCGGGCGTCAGGCGGGTATTTCCAAGGGCAAGGGCGGGTCGATGCATATGTTTTCGACCGAGCATAAATTCTACGGCGGCCACGGGATTGTCGGTGCTCAGGTTTCATTGGGCGGCGGATTGGCCCTGGCGCATAAATACCGCGAAGATGGCGGTTTATGTCTTGCCTATTTCGGCGATGGTGCGGCCAATCAGGGGCAGGTGTACGAAACCTTCAACATGGCGGCATTGTGGAATCTGCCGATCGTGTTTGTGATCGAGAACAATGGTTACGCGATGGGCACCGCGGTCAAGCGCAGCTCGGCTGAAACCGAATTCTATCGCCGCGGTACGGCCTTCCGCATTCCCGGAATGGATGTGAACGGAATGGACGTACTGGAAGTTCGCGCCGCTGCTGAGATTGCCTTTGCTCATGTGCGCGATGGCAAGGGGCCGGTGCTGATGGAACTCAACACCTATCGTTACCGCGGTCATTCCATGTCTGACCCGGCGAAATACCGCACGCGCGAGGAAGTGCAGGACCAGCGCGAACACAATGATCCGATCGAAAGGATCAAGAAAGAACTGGCCGAACGCGGCAAGACTGAAGATGAAATCAAGGCAATCGACAAGGCTATTCGCGCCCGCGTTGCGCAGGCCGCTGACTTTGCCGAAAGCTCACCCGAACCGGATCCAGCCGAACTGTATACTGACGTGCTGGTGGAGTCCTACTGATGGCTGTCGAACTCAAAATGCCTGCGCTTTCCCCTACGATGGAGGAGGGCACGCTGGCCAAATGGCTGGTTAAAGAGGGCGACAAGGTTGGCCCCGGCGATATTCTTGCGGAAATTGAGACCGACAAGGCGACGATGGAATTCGAAGCTATTGACGAAGGTACTGTTGGTAAAATTTTGGTCGCCGAGGGCACTGAGAACGTGGCCGTTGGCACCGTAATCGCAATGCTGTCGAGCGACGATGATGATGCTTCTGAGGCGGAGCCTGCTGCGGTTCCCGCTGTATCTGCAGACACTGCGGGCGAGGGCAAGGACATCGGCCGGGAACCGAGCAAAGCGGAAATCACCAAGCCCGCTCAAGCTGCGCCCAAGCGCGATCCCGAGATTCCTCAAGGCACCAATATGGCGACCGTAACGGTGCGCGACGCACTTCGTGACGCCATGGCCGAAGAAATGCGCCGCGATGACCGCGTGTTTGTGATGGGTGAGGAAGTCGCCGAATATCAGGGCGCTTATAAAGTCACGCAAGGTTTGTTGGCGGAATTCGGCCCCAAACGGGTGATCGATACGCCGATTACCGAATATGGCTTTGCCGGGATCGGTGCCGGCGCGGCGATGGGCGGATTGCGTCCGATCGTCGAATTCATGACCTTCAACTTCGCGATGCAGGCGATTGATCACATCATCAATTCGGCTGCCAAGACCAATTACATGTCTGGCGGCCAGATGCGCTGTCCAATCGTATTTCGCGGCCCCAATGGCGCGGCCAGCCGCGTTGGGGCGCAGCACAGCCAGAATTATGGCCCATGGTACGCTAGCGTGCCTGGTCTGATCGTGATTGCGCCGTATGATTCTTCCGATGCCAAAGGCCTTCTAAAGGCCGCGATTCGCTGTGAAGATCCGGTCGTATTTCTTGAAAACGAGCTGGTTTACGGCCGTACTTTCGAATTGCCTGAACTGGATGATCACGTCCTGCCTATCGGCAAGGCGCGGATTATGCGTGAAGGGTCCGATGTGACCATCGTGTCCTATTCCATTGGTGTTGGCATGGCGCTGGAGGCAGCTGAGCAATTGGCTGGCGAGGGCATTGATGCCGAAGTGATCGATCTGCGCACTCTGCGCCCGCTCGACAAGCAAGCAGTGCTGGACAGTCTGGCCAAGACCAACCGCGTGATTGTGGCGGAAGAAGGCTGGCCCACGTGTTCGATAGCTTCGGAAATCGTTTCGATCTGCATGGAAGATGGTTTTGACCATCTCGATGCCCCAGTGCTGCGGGTCTGCAATGTCGATGTGCCGCTGCCTTATGCCGCCAATCTGGAAAAGATTGCGCTGCTGAACAGTGCAGCGATTGTCGAAGCGGCCAAGAAGGTCTGTTATCACGCTTAATGCGGCCCTTCCGGCATATCGGCGGTTGAAGACTGGCGAATGAACTCCTTTGATCCAACCACGCTTCCCGATGCTCAGCGATTGGCGATGGCATATGCGACGACTACTTCGCGCGGGCCGTTACTGATCCTGATGGAGTTTGATCTTCGGCTCGCAGAAATCGTCCGGTCGATCCGCGAACCCTTGCTGGCGCAAATGCGCCTGGCGTGGTGGCGCGATGAATTGGCCAAATCGCCAGAAGAACGGCCCAAAGGCGAACCGCTTCTGGCAGCGTTCGGCGAAGGATGGTGCGGCGAAGAACCCGCCTTGCTGGAGCTGGTCAATGGATGGGAAGAATTGCTCGCCGAACCGCCGCTGCCGGCTGCTGCCCCGGAGAATTTCGCCAATGGTCGCGCCTCAGCTTTCGCTGCCGCTGCACGGATCGCGGGCGCGACAGATTGCGACGCAGCAGTGACTTTGGCTGCCCGGCGCTGGGCGTTGGCTGATCTGGCCGCAAAAACTTCAGACATTGACGAAAAGGCCGAAGTGGTCGCAACCGGACTTGAGCTCGGCGATACGCCAGTTCGTTTACCCCGCGCCATGCGGCCGCTGTTGGTGCTGGACCGGCTCGGGCGGGCTTCATTGGCCGCTGGCGGTGCGCCGTTGATGCAGGGCCGGCGCAATATCCTGGCAGCGATGCGGCTTGGTTTGTTCGGAAGGTAGTCTATGCTGCGGTAATCACAGGGGAGTTTCGCAGATGAACCGGGTGTTTCTGGGCGCAATATGTGCGTTGATATTGGTGGGAATTGGCACATTCTGGTGGCAGGGACGTGCCGAAGTGGAGGAGGGCGCACCGCCGCCCTTGGCTGTTCCGATTACTCCGACAGAACCAGAAATTCCGGTGTCTGATGCTGGCGATTTGACTGGCCCCGCACCGCCGGAAGCAACCGAGCTTTCGCGTGAACAGCGCCGGTTCTTCCGCTATGACCGCAACCGCGATCAGATTATATCGCGCAATGAAATGCTCTCGTCCCGGACCGATGCCTTTCGGAAACTGGACAAGGATGGCAACAATCTGCTGTCCTTCGAGGAATGGGCGGTGGCTACCGCCAGCCGATTCGACAAGGCTGATAAGAACGCCAATCGTGAACTGACACCGGCAGAATTTGCGACCACCAAACCGAAGAAGAGCGCCAAACCGGCCTGCCGTTGCTGATCGCGTGCTAATGGTCAGGCGGTGACCAGCTCGCCCGCTGACAGCCATTCGCCAAATTCAGCCTTGCCGCGTGAGGTGTATGCTTCCTTGCGGGACTTCTTCTTCACATCATACAGCGGCGGGAACAGACCGAAATTGACGTTCATCGGCTGATATGTCTCTGCCTCTGCATCGCCGGTAATATGCGCGAGGAGCGCGCCCATCGCGGTGGTGCGCGGAGGCGCCTGCCATGGTTTGCCGGAAATTTCGGCCACTGCCATCAGGCCGGTCATCAGGCCCACCGCAGCGCTTTCGACATAGCCTTCGCAGCCGGTAATCTGTCCGGCAAAACGGATGTGAGGCGCGTCTTTTAATCGCAATTCCCGGTCCAATACCATTGGAGCATTCAGGAAAGTGTTGCGATGAAGCCCCCCAAGCCGGGCGAATTCGGCATTCTGCAATCCGGGAATGGTTTTGAACAATTCTAGCTGCGCACCGTGCTTCATCTTGGTTTGGAACCCGACCATGTTCCATAGCGTGCCCAATTTGTTATCCTGCCGTAATTGCACGACCGCATAGGGCCAGCGGCCATTGGGAAATTCAGGGCAAGCGGTTTTCGGATCGTCCAGACCGACCGGTTTCATCGGACCGTAACGCAGGGTATCAACACCGCGTGACGCCATGACTTCAATCGGCATACACCCTTCGAAATAGGGAGTGCTTGCCTCCCATTCCTTGAAGGATGTTTTCTCGCCGTCGATCAGGCCTTGATGGAAGGCGAGGTACTGCTCCTTGTTCATCGCGCAATTGATGTAATCCTTGCCTACGCTATCAGCGTCTCCGCCCGCGCTTGGCTTGTCCCATCGAGACTGGAACCAGCAAATATCCATGTCGATGCTGTCGCGGTGGATAATCGGGGCAATAGCATCGAAAAAGGCGAGGGCGTCCTGTCCGGTTGCAGCGCCGATGCTCTGGGCGAGCGACGCAGCGGTCAGGGGGCCGGTGGCGACAATCGTGAGGCCGCTTTCCGGTAGCGTATCGATCCGTTCGCGTACGACAGTAACATTGGGATGTTCGTCCAATGTCCGCTGAACTGCGGCGGAAAAGATATCGCGGTCCACCGCCAAAGCAGTGCCAGCGGGTACTCGGGCAATTTCGCCAGCTGACATGATCAGCGAATCCAGTCGGCGCATTTCATGGTGGAGCAGGCCGACGGCATTCTTCTCGTGATCGTCCGAACGGAAGGAATTGGAACAGACCATTTCCGCGAGGCCATCGGTATTGTGCGCATCGGTTGTCTCGCCGCTTCCGCGCATTTCGGACAGGCGCACTTTGAACCCGCGCTGGGCCAATTGCCAAGCCGCTTCGCTTCCGGCCAAACCGCCGCCGATGATGTGAACGTCATGTGTGTGAGTCTGGTCAGTCATAGCCAGATCGGATAGCAGCATAGGCGCGCCGGACAAGGCGCGAGCGACAGGAGGATGCGCATTGCCACATGAACAACCAGCGCATGCTGGCAATTTGGGTGCCGCCTATGCGGCGATGTTGGTAATTGGCGGCACATACTGGCTGACGGCAATGGCCCGTTCCGGAATAGCATTTGAGCATCTGGCGCACTTGCCGCAGGCCTTGATCGTCAGTTGGAAGGGTGCCAGCGCCGCAGGCCTCGCGCTATTGGTTTTGCTGCGTACATCGGGTGATACGCGTTGGTTCCTGGGCGGCTCGCTCATGTTGATCGCTATCGCCGATGTGCTGCTGGTCATGCGCGGTTTGATGAGCGGCGGGACTGTGTTCGTGCTTGCACATGTTTTGGCGATCGTCGGGTACCTGCGTTGCAGTGATGGCCGCGCCAGCACGCCAATCCGGATAATAGCATTTTCTGTTCCGGTGCTCGCAATAGTTGGCGTTTCACTGGCAGTGGCAGCGAAATCCATGCACCCGGTCCATCTGGCCTATCCGGCTATTTCCGGCAGTATGGCAGCGTTTGCGATTGCTAGCCGGTACAATCCATTGAAATGCGGCCTGGGGGCAGTTTTATTTGTTTTATCCGATGTGTTGTTCTTCTGGGATTTTGGTTTCTTTGATGGCAGTGCCACTTTGGGCTGGCTGGTCTGGCCAGCGTTCTTTCTTGGCCTTGCGCTAATCGCAGCAGGTGCCATCGAAGGCCCTAGGGCAGGACAGCAAAACGAAGGCAGGGGTGTGGCAAATGGTTAAACGCGCATTGATTAATCGCAGGCCGTTCCTGCTGCTGAGCATCGCGGCCGCCGCGGCCTATTACCTCCTTGTGGATTCGAAGTTTCCCGGGGCCGGGATCATCCTTCTCAAAGGCGTCGGTGTTGGACTGCTCGCCATATATGCATTGCTGCGTTTCCCCCACCGCGACGGGCTTCTACTAGCGCTCGTATTGGGGCTCGCCGCCGTGGGTGATATGGGGATGGAATTGGACTTCCGTATCGGCGGCGGCGCCTTCTTCGTAAGTCACGTAGCGGCAATGGCGCTATATTTGCGCAATCGCCGCGCCAACATAACGCCCAGCCAGAAACTCTTTGCAGTGGCATTGCTGTTTATGACGCCGCTGATCACCTGGCTGTTGGTCGCCAACTTGGTAAACGCGATGCAAATTGTGCTTTATTCTTTGTCGCTCGGTGCGATGGCGGGGTTGGCCTGGACCAGCAGCTTCCCGCGCTACCGTGTCGGTATCGGCGCAGTGTTGTTCGTAATTTCGGACTTTTTGATCTTTGCCAGAATGGATTTGATGGCGACCAGTCCGCTGCCGGATATGTTAATCTGGCCGATCTATTATCTTGGTCAATTCCTGATCGCGACCGGCGTGATCCAGACATTGCGACACGATCTGCCGAGCGAGTAACAGTGCAGGGGCCAAACCGCTAAGTCTGGCCCCAACATTTACTCAGGCGTATCTTCGCCAATGTTATCATCACGATCGATCGTGGTTGGCGGAGTGGTTTCTTCCGTATCACGGCCAATCATCTCCTCGACAATCGCTTCTTCCGCATCGTTTTCTGGTTCTTCCTGTTCGTCCAGCCGGACCGCGCCGACAATGGTTTCCTTCTTGGCCACGTCGAACAGTTTTACGCCGGCACTATTGCGCCCGATTACGCGCATGGTGTCGAGGCTGATGCGGATCAGTTTCGCCTGATCTGTCACCAGCATCAATTGATCAGCGCGGGTGGCAGTAAAGCTGGCGACCACTGGACCGTTGCGGGTGATATTGTCGATATTGGTGATGCCCATGCCGCCGCGGCCAGCGCGGCGATATTCATAGGCGGAGGACATTTTGCCGTAACCATTGGCGCAAACGGTCAGGATGAACTGCTCAGCCTCGGCCATTTCGGCGTGTTCAGGTGACAATTCCGGTGCATCATCGTCCGCTTTCCAAGGGGCGGCGCGTAGATAGGCATCGCGTTCGTCCGGCGTGGCAGATCCGCCGCGCAGGATCGACAGCGATACAACCTCGTCATCCTTTGCCTTGAATTTCATTCCTCGCACACCAGTTGAGGTGCGGCTGACGAATTCGCGAACGTCTTCTCCGCTGAAACGGATTGCCTTGCCCATTCGAGTTGCAAGTAGGACATCGTCGCCAGCTTCTAGCAGGGCGACACCGATCAACTTGTCGATACTCGCATCGTCGAACCGCATCGCGAACTTACCGTTGCTCGGAATGTTGGCAAAACTGTCCATGCTATTGCGGCGGACATTGCCCTGCGCGGTGGCGAACACCACGGTCAGCGCGCCCCAACTGTCTTCGTCTTCCGGCAGCGGAAGAACCGTGCGGATTGTTTCACCAGCTTCCAAAGAGGGCAGCAGATTGACAATTGGACGGCCGCGCGTTGTTGGCCCGCCTTCAGGCAATTTCCACACCTTCATGCGGTAAACCTTGCCGGCGGTGGAGAAGAACAGCACTGGATTATGAGTGCTGGTGACGAACATTTCGCTCACGGCATCTTCATCCTTGGTCGCCATTCCGGCGCGGCCCTTGCCGCCGCGATGTTGCGCGCGGAAAGCGGATAGCGGAGTGCGTTTGATGTAACCATCCAGCGTGACGGTGACGACCATTTCGTCCCGGGCGATCAGGTCTTCATCTTCGAGACCGTCCCATGCAGGCGCAATTTCGGCGACACGCGGAGTCGCAAAATTATCGCGAATTTCCTGCAGTTCGTCGCGCATGATTTGATAGAGTTTGACGCGGTCTGCAAGAATTTCCAGATAGCCGGCGATGGCGTCGGCCAGAACTTTCAATTCACCGCCGATCTCGTCACGGCCAAGCGCGGTCAAGCGGTGCAGCCGCAGCTCAAGAATCGCCCTGACCTGACGATCGGACAGCCGATAAGTGCCGCCAGTTTGATCAGCGTCTGGTTCGATCGATTCGATCAGTTGGATATATTGCGCAATCTCGCCAATCGGCCATTCCTTGGCGGACAGTTTGGCACGCGCCTCAACGGGGTTGGGAGAGCTGCGGATCATCGCAACCACTTCATCAAGGTTGGAAACGGCGACCACCAGGCCGAGCAAGATATGGGCGCGGTCACGCGCTTTGTTCAGTTCGAACTTGGTCCGGCGAGTGATCACTTCCTCGCGGAATGTGATGAATGCCTGGATGAAGTCCCGCAGCATCAGCGTTTCGGGGCGCCCACCGCGGATGGCGAGCATATTGGCCGGGAAACTGGACTGGGCCGGAGTATGACGCCAAATCTGGTTCAGCACCACTCCGGCGGTCGCATCGCGCTTCAGGTCGATGACCACGCGAACGCCCATCCGACTGGATTCGTCGCGGATGTCGGATACGCCCTCGATACGCTTGTCCTTGGCGGCATCAGCCAGTTTTTCGACCAGACCGGATTTGCCGACCTGATACGGAATGGATGTCAGGACAATCGATTCTCGGTCACCGCGCTTGGTTTCAATCTCGTGGCGGCAGCGCTGCAAGATCGAACCGTGGCCGGTGGTGTAGGCCGCCCGCGCACCGGCATTGCCAAGGATCAGCGGCGCGGTTGGAAAGTCGGGGCCGGGAATAATCTTGAACAATTCTTCGGAGGTGATCCCGGGATTGTCCATATAGGCAAAGCAGCCATCGATGACTTCGCCCAAATTGTGCGGCGGAATATTGGTCGCCATGCCAACAGCAATCCCGCCGGCGCCATTGACCAGCAGATTGGGGAAACGGGCAGGCAGGACAGTCGGTTCTGAACGCGAGCCGTCATAGTTCTCGACGAAATCGACGGTATCCTTGTCGAGATCGTCCAGCAGGCTGTTCGCGACCTTCGCCAGCCGCGCTTCGGTATACCGCATCGAAGCAGGCATATCGGGATCCATCGATCCGAAATTACCCTGACCCTCGACCAGCGGAACGCGCATCGACCAATATTGTGTCATCCGCACCAGCGCCATGTAAATCGCGCTATCGCCGTGAGGGTGATAGTTACCCATGACATCGCCGACGATCTTGGCGCTCTTGCGGTAAGGTTTGCCTGCGACAAATCCGCCTTCGTTACTAGCGAACAGTATCCGCCGGTGGACTGGCTTCAACCCATCCCGAACGTCAGGCAGCGCCCGGCTGACGATCACGCTCATTGCGTAATCGAGATAGCTGGTCTTCATTTCGTCGACGATGTCGATCCGGGCGTATTCGCCTGAAGGAACCGGTGGGGCGAGAGTTTCAGTATCGTCGCTCAAGGGGACTCTTTTCGTTATGGGCCCGCCCCATTTATGCCGATGTAATTAGCAAGGGCGAGGGGATTATCCGGGCGGTGTAGTCTTGGTATATCTTGGATACGCCATTGCGGAGCTAACCGCTACCGAAACCCCCTCCTAGCCCGGCTGAATCATATGGTTTTCCACATTTGTCTGGGTTTTGCCTAAGGTTCGGGGTCCGACGTTTGGGCGCTGGCTAGTCCACCATTTAGCCGATCTGCACGTTCAATGGCCATTCAGGACGTATTACCTAAAAGATTTGCAATCGGGGGCCTGACGGAACTACTGCCGTCTCAATCCGTTTTTCAGGTCAACAAGACCGTTCAATCCACTACCGGGAGATACCCTGAATGTTTTCTTACAACCGCAACCTTTCGCCGCGCTCCAAACGTGCAGGCTCTCAAATTGCCTTAGCAATTGCGCTTGCATCTGGCGCTGTTCTGGGCGTGACCGCGCTCGAGGCCCCTGCTTTCGCCGCCAAGAAGGACAAAAAAGACAAGAAGGATGAAGCGCCAAAGACCAATTATTCAAAGGGCTTCATTGCGGTCTACACTCCGGTTGATGGCTTGTATAAGGCCGAAGTGAAGGACAATGCGGCAATGGTCGCAGCAATTCCTACCATGGTGGCAGGCATTGAAACACCCGATGACCGTTTTGCGAGCGGAAACCTGATTTATTCGATTGGCCGCCACACGGAACGACGGGATTTGCAGCGTCAAGGCGTCGGATTGATGCTCGAAAGCGGTAAAGTTCCCCCAGCGGCTGTTGCGGACTACAATTATCTTGCGGGCCAATTGGCCTATCAGGACGAAGATTGGGCCGCCGCCCGCGCGGGAATTCTGGCTGCTGTAGCGGCTGGCTACTCTGGCAGCGGCCCCCAGGCACTCGTGGCTGAAGCCTACTTCAGCCAAGATATGTATGCTGAGGGTCTGGAATATCTGGCAGCGGAAGTTAACGCTCTAGTTGCAGCAGGTCAGCCGGTTGATGAAACCTGGTTGAAGCGCGGTATTTCGGTGGCTTACAACAATGATTACGCTGAAACCGCTAGCGCGTTCGCTCGCACCTATGCCAAACTTTATCCGGGCCGTGACAGCTGGGGTGACGCGATTGCGATTGAACGCAATTTCAGCAATTTCGAGAATCAGGAAACCCTCGATATTCTGCGTCTGTCTTTCCGGGTAAAGAGCCTGCGTAATGAACGTGATTATGTTGATTACATCGACGCTGCTGATGCACGCCGCCTTCCTGGCGAAGTCAGCCGAGTGGTTGAAGCCGGAATTTCCGCGGGTCTTTTAAGCCCAAGTGATGTTTTTATTGCCGAAAGCCGTGATACAGCCAAGGCGCGTATCAAGTCAGACCAAGCCGAGTTGCCTTCACTTGAAAGCGATGCACGTAAAACGGGCTCGACTGCGTTGACCGCGACCGCTGCCGGTGATGCCATGTTGAGTTACGGCAAGGCGGCCCAAGCTGAAGAAATGTACACCATTGCGCTTGGCAAGGCTGGTGCCGATACACAGCGTGTTTTGACCCGTCTGGGTATTGCACAGGTTGATCAGGGTAAGACAGCGGAAGCCAAGGCGACCTTTGCGAAGATTACTGGAAAGCGCGCCGCGATTGCCAAACTTTGGGCGGTATACGTTGAGCAGAAAACAGAGGCAATTTGGTAATTGCGTTTTGGAATTAGTCGACCGCGATATCCCCGCACCCACAGCTTCAAAAACAATTGCAGCCAAACCTGCCAGAGATCTTTTGGCTGAAGACGCACGATATCAACGGCAAGCAAACGCACTCAGAGCTAAAGTTCCTCCAACGAAAACCTCAACGACACGCTCACCAGCTGCCGTTCAGCCAGCGGCAAGAGAAGCAGTGCCAGCTCCGCCGCTCTCGCCCAACGAACAAACTTGTGCAGGCTACAGCTTTAAAAGGGGCACTCAGGCTTTCGGCGGATGCCTAATGCAGCTCGACCAAATACAGCAGCAAGCTCTGTTTGCAGAGCGACAACATCAGCTCCAGGTAGCTCAGTATCAGCAGCAGTTAGCTGCGTACGAGGAGCAGCAAAAGGCTATCAAGAAGGAAAAGGATAGACGAAAATGGGAGGCGATCGGTAGGCTCGGCGCTGGTATGGCGAATTCTACCTCACCGTCGTTCCTTGGAGCGCTGAACGAGGGCCTTGCCTCTGCGAATGGCTATCCCATTGCGAAGCCGCCTCCGCTCCCACCGTCGCTGCCAGCATATCAAAACTACACTATCCGGGGCCCTAACGGCGATCAGATTTATTGCAGCTACAATACGGCGGCAAGGTACATGAGTTGTAGATAATTTCTGGCATTAACGGTCGAAGCCTATTCGCATATTTGCAGCAGAGGGTTTGGTTAGTAGCCGATCTACTCACGGTTATTTCGCTTGTCGTTTTACTGTTTTTTAAATACGTTTCTGAGCTTGCCCCTGCCGAACGTCTCCCTTGGCTGATAGGACCATATCAGCAGA
>Ga0209390_10004875_pt1 | contig 19667 bp, 20 predicted proteins | sample BON01_FD_187212 | JGI IMG/M metagenome (GOLD analysis project Ga0209390, IMG submission 187212) | Freshwater microbial communities from Lake Bonney liftoff mats and glacier meltwater in Antarctica - BON-01 (SPAdes) (version 2) | ecosystem: Environmental > Aquatic > Freshwater > Ice > Glacier...
GGTACTAAAAGCAGAGCGCACAACAGCAAGAAAGCTAATTTTAATCAAAAGAAAATGGATAGACATTTGGCTTATATTGAGGAGAAAACCCAAGAATACTTAACCGAGTTAGACCAAAACGATTTACGAAACAGCAGTATTAAGATAACTAAAATTCAAGAAAAAATAGAGCGTTTAAAAACTAATAGAATCGGTTATGAAGTTCTGCAAGAAAAATTAAAAGCTAGTGGACAGTCCCAAATAAGTACTACCGATCAAGATGCGAGAGCCCTTTTAGTTCAAGGCGTAGTAGTTGAGATAAGTTATAATATCCAAGCAGCAGTTGATAATAAGCACAATTTAGTAGTAGCTACTCATACCATAAATCGTAATGATCTTAATGCCTTAGGGGCTATCGCTTTGGAAGCAAAAGAAAATTTGGGAGTAGATACTTTCACCGTTTTGGCGGACAAAGGCTACCACAATGGAAGAGAAATTGCCCAATGCATAAGCCATAACATCACCACCATTGTAGCCCATCCTACGCCAGGAACAAGCAAAGAAAGCGGTACACAACCGGATTATTTGGTAGCCAAATTCATCTACAATAAAGTCGATGACACTTACACCTGTCCCCAAGGAGAAACTTTAAAAACTACTGGAAGATGGCATAAAAAAAGTGGGCGAACAGAACAAAGCAGTTATCAATTTAAGAAATACCGAACCCCAGGCTGCAAAGTCTGCTCTGTAAAGCACCTTTGTACAGCTAGACCTGCTGGAAGAGAAATAGACCGTAGCGAGTATGCCAGTGCTGTTGAAGAAAATAACAAACGCTATCAGGAAAACCCACAATTATACCGAACACGGCAGGAGATTAACGAACATATCTTTGGTACTATAAAAAGACAATGGGGTTACAATCACACTAATTTAACGGGACTCGAAAAAGTTAATGGCGAGCACAGTTTAATCATGCTTGTGTACAACATCAAGCGCACGATAAATATACTGGGAGTACCCGATTTAATTGCTAAAATCAAGAACTGGAAATCACCTTACAAAGCAAAAGCTTGTTTTGTCTTTATTACGAACTGTTTTAGGCTTTGTAAAGACATTATTAAAAATGAGTTACAATTTGCTACCTAAAAAATAGCTTGAAGTAGAGCGATTGTAGTGATGTTTATCAGGATGATTTTAAGTCAAAATAGCGACTAAATGAGGTTTTTTCACAGCCTGACGTTTTGCAGCTACAAGAAGTTGGCGATTTCGAAGCACTAAACTGTCTGCCACCACAAAACTTGATACGAAGCACAAAGCTTCATTTAACCACTGAAACGCCAATTTCTTATAGGTGCTGTTACCAGCTGCCATTATTTTATGTCGTTGAATTGTCAAGCTAGATTAAGTTTAGTTTTAAAATAATTTGTCACCCGTTGTAAAATGTAATTTGCTAAAAGTCCAAAAACTAAACCTGCTATAAGTCCACAAGTCGCACCAGTTAAAATTGCAGTCTGTCCTGTCCACCAATGAACTATTTTGTTAAGCAACCAAAACCCTGCACCGCAGAATAAGAGTCCACTAATAGTAGATGCTAAAATGATAAAAGTCTTAAAGCCTTTTGCAAATGATTTCTTATTAAGTCCAACGATAATTGAAGTCGACAAAATTCCGAATGAAACAAGTCCAAATACTATTGATAGTCCAAATACTGTCAATCCAATACCAGCACCAACACAAACCAAAATAAATATAAACCCAATCATAGCGAAGAAGAAAAGTCCTGGTGAAAAGTCGTCACTTGGGTCAAGTTCGGCTGTATTATGAGTTGTCATTTGAGTGTCTGCTTGAACAGCAGATGTTGACGGATTTATTGTGTCGTTTGTCTGCCCGAAAATTGTCAAAGAGGTCAACATGGAAAACCAAAATGTCAATATAAAAATTGTCTGTTTCATTGTATTGGTGTTGTCTTTTATGTTTGCTGGTAACGTAAGGCTCGGCTTGGTCGTTGTTTTCTTGGGAATTTATTCCTGAAGAAAATGCGTCCAAACCGACTGTTGGGAGATCGTCGGGCGCATGCCACGATGATTTCACGACGGTCGGCGAAGCCTAGCCTTACGTTGGGAAACACCTCCCGAAGGGCGATGTTTCCCAACTTGCATATATAATCCACAAACAAACATTTACAAATATTTGTTTTCGTTTGTAAATATAAAGCAACTTTATATACTATTCTTACGGTTTTTTGTATTGGAATAAAAACTACTCAACCAAATCCATTTTTTCTGCAAAATACTCGCAAAAATCTTTCATGGTTGCGGTCATTTTTTCATCATTTGTAGCGCGGTTAAAAGTATCGGACATTGCAACTAATGTTTGGTGGAAAAATTGCTTCATTTCGTCAACAGGCATGTCTTTTGTCCAAAGGTCAATTCGCATGGTTTCTTTTGCTTTTGCATCCCAAATAGAAAGCATTATTGCTTTTGTTTCTTCGTTATTAACATCCCCATCTTGTGCAGACCAGTTTAATTTTTCAGGTATCTTGTTTTCGTCTAATTCTACTATGAATTTTATTTCGGAAGTTGTATTTGCCATTATTTTGAAGGTTTGTATTTAGATTTATTAAATATTGTATTAGCATCTAATGCTAGCATTTCTTTTAAAGTAGTTGTATTGTTTTCCATGTAACTGCGCACAATTTGCCAACCTAGCCATTGTCCTACTCTACCTGGAGATTCTGCATCTATGTCTAAGTAAAATTTAGAAAAAGGTGCATCGTTTATAAAACGAAATTCATTTTTCATGTTTGTATCAAACAAAATTTTACTTTCTACAAAGTAACTCCACATTTGGTATTCGTTTTCCTTACACCATTGTATTTGCAAGTCAGAATAAGCAATTTTTGCACCATCAGTAGCTTCTGGAAGTAACTTATCTTTTAAATACAGTTCTTTCCCTTTATAAATCATTAAAGAAAGCAAACTTCTATTTGCAGGTGGTGCTATTTTATTATAAGAAAAACTATTTACTAAGTCTGGTAAAATTTGGTTTTCATCAAAAATAACTCTTTCGTATTCCGGGAAATCGCCATAAAAAGGATGGTTTTTTCCTAAGTAGCAATCTAATGCAATTATTACTAAAGAATCTGCATAAAAAGCTTTTGCTTCTTTATCAACTTCGTTTATTAAAGTAATTACTCGAGGCGTTTTTGTTTCTGGAAAATAATACTGTGTATGTGCAAAAAAACTTCCTAGTTCTGTATTTAACTTTTCTGTATTTGCATATTTTTTTTGCACTTCTTTATAAACATCTCTTAATAAAGGATTGCTTAATTTATTTGTCCAAACGGTATCTGGGTTACCTTCTGGAAAGAAAAAAGGATATTGTGCTTTAATTGTAGTTAAATCTTCTGGTTTTGACTCGTAAAAAACTTTGTCGAAACGTTCTATTTTAACAGAAACTGGAATTCCAGCAATTTCAGCCTCCACGTTATTTTCTTTTTTACACGAAAACAACAAAAAGGCAAAACTTAAAATCAAAAGCTTATTCATACCGCAATTTTTATTAATTTTATAAAATATTTTGAAAACTAAAAAATATTGTTTTCATTGCAAAGATACATTTATAGAATAATAAATTTACCTAAAAAAATGACAAATTCCACAAACTTTCTTTCTAAAAATATAACAGAGCAAATTGTTAAATGGCTTTTAGATTATGCAACTAATGCAAAAGTTAATGGTTTTGTTCTTGGAATTTCTGGCGGTATTGATAGCGCATTAACCTCAACATTATGCGCAATGACTGGTTTGCCAACCTTATGTATTGAAATGCCAATTCACCAAGCAGAAAGTCATGTAAATAGAGCTAATGAACATATTGACCAATTAAAAAAGCGTTTTCCAAACGTAACCAATCACAGAACAGATTTGACTCCTGTTTTTGAAATATTTAAAAACCAAGTGCCTAAATCTAGCAACGAAGCTGCTTTGAATTTAGCTCTAGCAAACACAAGGGCTCGACTTAGAATGACAACTTTATATTATCATGCAGGTTTACATGGCTATTTAGTAGCTGGGACTGGTAATAAAGTGGAAGATTTTGGCGTAGGTTTTTATACTAAATATGGCGATGGCGGCGTAGATATTAGTCCAATTGCCGATTTGATGAAAAGCGAGGTTCGTTTATTAGCAAAACATGTGGATGTTCCCGAAAGTATTGTAAAAGCTAAACCAACAGATGGTTTGTTTGGCGATGATAGAAGCGATGAAGACCAACTTGGTGCAAGTTATGATGAACTAGAATGGGCAATGCTTGAGAAAGAAAAAGGAACGTCTTTAGAAGAATTTACAGGCAGAAAAGCGGAAGTATTTGAGATATTTACTAGACTTAATAGCATTAACCAACATAAGATGCAACCTATTCCTGTGTGTGAAATTTTGCGTAAATAAATATTATACAAGCAATTAATAAGAAATTACTATTTTTTCACTAACTTTGATTTCGTTAATTATCCTTAATTGAATTCGTTATGATAAAAGTATGTGTAGCTGATAACCATCCTGTTGTTCTCCACGGGATTAAATCTTATTTTAATGCAAGTAATTCTATTGAAGTTCTTAAAACAGTTGCAAACTTAACTGATTTACAAACTTTTTTACAAAGTAAATCTGTTGGCGTTGTAGTTTTAGATATTGAGTTGGAAGAAGTTTCTAGCATTAGAGACATCAAACACTTGCTAAAAGAAAACCCAAATGTTAAAATAATATTATTTACTTCTGTTTCGGAAAAGATGTATGCTCCTACTGCTATAAAATCTGGAATTTCGGCATATATTCCAAAAACTGCTTCTTTAAAAGAATTAGAAACTGCTGTTATAAGAGTTTCAAACGGTATCACCATTATAAGCGATACAGTGCAAGAAATTCTAGAAAATTTAAAAAAAGGAAAAAAAGAAGATCGTTTATATAAAAAACTTTCTACTAGAGAAGTCGAAGTTTTACGATATTTAAATGATGGAAAGAAGAATAAAGAAGTTGCTGTAATTTTAAACCTAGATGAAAAAACAATAAGTACTTATAAACTTAGACTCTTAGCAAAATTAAATGTAACTAATTTAGTAGATTTATTAAATAAAGCAAAAAGTTTGGATATTATTTAAGAATACCTGCTCATTACTCTTCCTAGTTTTTTAGAAAATATATTTGTTAAGCCTAGGTAATCCATAACGCTAGATAAGGTTTCCGTGTTATCTACTGTGGCATCTGTAGTAATTTTTACTTTTAAATCTTCAATAATATTATTTACCCAATACCATCTTAAAGTCAAGATAGTTTCGGTAACATATTGCGTAATTGTAGTCTCTTTTTGTTTTACAATTATGTGTTGTGATTCCCAGTTATGCAAAACTTCTCGTTCTTCATTCATTAAAACACTGGTAACTTCTTGCGCAATTTCTGGGTCTAATCGCATGAGGTATTGCTCCATTACAAACTCCTCCGTTTGATTATAATAATCAATTAAATCTTTATATATTTTTTTAAATAAAGTATTAGATAATTCAATTTCGTCTTCCTGTAAACTTAAATAAATACGCTGAAAAACTTTAGCTTTATTTTTTTCTATAACTTCCTTTAATACTCCATCGTCATCTGCTTTTAGCAATACATCTTCAAACTCTTCTTCTACATTTCCATACAATAATAAAATCTGTATTATTTTATGTTCTAATTCATATTGAATGTCAATTTTTGTTTTGGAAGGTGTCTCATTATTTTTTACAACCTCAAATGTTTTTTGCCCTTCTTTGAATTTTTTATTAGAATCCGCAACTTCTTTCCTATCCATTTGTGCTAAAGTGCTAAACAAAACACTCTCTGAAATATCCATAATTCTCGAACATTCTTGAATATAAATTTCACGCTTAATTCTATCGGATATTTTAGAAATACTAATAACCATATCTCTTATTAAATCGGCTTTTTTAATTGGATCATTCTTTACTTCCTTCATTAACATAGAAGCTTTGAACTGAATAAAATCCATAGCGTTATCCTCTAAGTATTTTACCAACTCTTCATACGGCAGTTTCTTCGCAAAACTATCAGGATCTTCTCCTTCTGGAAACGCGCAAACGCGTACATTCATATCGGCTTCCAAAATTAAATCAATTCCACGAATCGAAGCTCTTAAACCCGCAGCATCTCCGTCAAAAAGAACGGTAATGTTTTTTGTTAAACGACTAACTAAACGAATTTGATCGGTAGTTAAAGCTGTTCCTGATGAGGATACTACGTTTTCAATGCCCGATTGGTTAAATTGAATAACATCGGTATAACCTTCTACTAAATAACAATTATCTTGTTTTGCAATAGCTTGTTTTGCATGGTAAATTCCATAAAGCACTTTACTTTTATGGTAAATGTCACTTTCGGGTGAGTTTAAATATTTAGCGGCTTTTTTATCATTGGTTAAAATTCGACCTCCAAAACCTAAAACACGACCACTCATACTTTGAATAGGAAACATGACACGACCTTTAAAACGGTCAAACTGTTTATCTTCCTTCACAATGGTAAGCCCCGTTTTGTCTAAATATTCTAATTTATAGCCTTTCCCAAGTGCTTCTTTGGTAAAAGCATCCCAGGTTTCAGGCGAGTAACCTAAATTGAATTTTTGAATTGTTTCTGAAGTAAAACCTCTTTCTTTAAAATACGAAAGTCCAATTGCTTTTCCTTCTTCGACATTTAATAACGTATTGTGAAAATATTTACTTGCAAATTCTGAAACCAAATACATGCTTTCTTTTTCATTTGCTATAGCAACATCTTCATCAGTTTGTATGGTTTCTTCAATTTCAATATTGTATTTTCTTGCTAAAAACTTGATTGCCTCTGGATACGTAAAATGCTCGTGTTCCATTAAGAAAGTAACCACATTTCCACCTTTTCCAGAACTAAAATCTTTCCAAATTTGTTTCACAGGCGATACCATAAACGACGGCGACTTTTCATCTACAAAAGGACTCAATCCTTTTAAATTACTACCTGCACGTTTTAAATTTACAAAATCGCCAATAACCTCCTCTACTCGAGCAGTTTCAAATACATTTTCAATAGTGGATTTTGAAATCAAAATTTTTAGTTAGAAAGTTTATAGTTGGAAAGTTTCAAAGATACAAAGTTTGAGCGTTTTTTAAACATAGGAGCCATATAAGTTACTCTCTATATTTTTGAATTTAAATCTTGGAAAAACATAAAAAAAACCTACAAGGTTGCAAAAACCTTGCAGGTCTAACAATAACTAACTCAAATTTTTATTTTATATTTTTTGTTGTTACTTCCAATTTATTCTTCGTTTTTTTTAATTTTACGAATACTCTTTTTAATTCGTTGTTTTTTTTAATATCATAAATCATCGTATAAACTTGTTTTATAGTATCCTTACATTTACCTACAAAGAGCTTAGTGTCTTTTACCGAAACTAATTTAAAATCAGTTATTTCGTTGTTGTTTTTCAATTTATTATGATAGTTTTCGCCCAATCGAATAGCTTTTTCATATTCATTATCCGCATTAAAAATTATGGCCTGAAAACCACAACTTGTTAATGCTGAAAATAGAAGGATTACTGAAATCTTTTTCAATATGTTGCTTTTATTTTTAAGACTGTTAAAATTTGAAATTTAACTTCGTTTTAATCGTTACCCGAATTGTTATTTAATTGAAATCGAAACGTATACCTAGTGAAACGTTGTTTTGGTCTATATTATTGTTCTTGAACATAGGATTAAGATCATATTTAACATATAAACTTGTTTGACCGTAACCAATATAAGTACTTAATCCGTAGGTAAAATCTGAGGCATTAAAATCGCCTTTCTCTTTAGTTTTAATATCGTGTCCATTTTCTTCATATTTCAAAATTTGTTTTGACTTAATTCTAACTCCTGCATAACCACCAATTCCTAATCTAAAAGAATCGTGTGTTTTAAAATATGAATTACCGTCTTTATTTATTTTCTTTCCTGAAAAATCAAACTCTAAATGCACTGGAGCAACTAAAAATACATTACGAAAACGGGATTCTTCAAGATTAACAGCTGCAGTTTGTAAAGTTGTTTGATTTCCTGTTGTTACAAATGTGCGATTATCTGTTGCTCGCAAATTATTATACATAACTGACAACCCGTATTTAGCATGCAATAAATTATGGTTTTTAAGAATACGAGAATTGTATGTAAAACCTAATTCGTAAAAATGAGAACCCATAACTCTAAAATCAGAATCGTTTAAACTTTCACCTTCCGTAACCACATTATTTAAACCTGCTGCAAATACAAATTGAGAAGTTGTTCTTCTAGATTTTTTTTCTATAAAATCTTTTTTTCCATTATAAATTTTTAGAGAACCTAGATTGAACTCCGTTTGATTTTCACCTAAATTATCAGAATTTCCAGCTAAAACAATTCTAGTCCCTCCTCTTTTATTAGTTTGTGCTTCCTCTTCAGAAAACTTACCCTCTACCTTGTCTTTAACCAATTGCGCTAACATTTCCTGTTGGATTGCTACTCCGTTTTCAATATTATTAGCTCTTTCAGTGGCAATTGCTAGTTTTAATTCGTCTGCTTTTTCTTTAGAAATTTTTGCGCTTTCTACTTGATCATCTATTGCTTTTACTTCTTGTTTTAAAGCATTCTTTTCTTCCGTAGTAATCCTTTCAATTTGGCTTGCAATTGCTTCTGCCCTTGTTTCAAATGAAATATTTTTTGTATCCCTACCTTTAATACTTCCAGTTTCAGGAACAGTATCGTCAACTATTTCAAGCTTAACATCGTTAAACCAAATTTGACCAGTTCCATCTAATAAAACGCCATAAGATATAGAGGAAACATCCAAAGGAACAAACAAAACAACTTCATATTTAGTCCAATCTTTTGTCCCTTTTATTCCTTTTCCTCCTCTATATTGCATATTATCAAAAGAAAGAACTTTACTTTTATAATAATCTGACCGCATCCAAAGCCCAGCCCAAGATTTTACGTTTTCACTTTTTACATAACCCGACATCTTAACCGTTTTCCCTAAATATAAATTTGGATCAATCGATTTCATTATGTTTCCAAATCCTTCAATTTTATTTTCAATAGACTTGATAGTGGAAACATTTTGCCTGTTATCAATAGTATTATTTTGAATTTGCATTTCATAACTTCCAGGTACAGTTTCTCTAACTACCCAACCTTCTGATGGTTTTGCAGCAACCGCTTCTTGTGCATATATTTTTGACACAAAAGCAACTACTACAATTGCTACGTAAATAATAATTTTGTTCATAATTGTTTGTTTTTTGATTGATGATTGATTTATTGATTATTCGTAATTTCTGTTGGCTACTGCCGATTTTACATGGTTAAAATTCCTTTTTAATTTATCTAATGTTGATTCTTTATATTCTTTGTCAATTTCAACTTCTACAGAAGATAACAACGCGTTTGCATTTACTTTTGAAAAAGTTTGATTTGGTTTTGAAATGGCAATACTTATTTGATTTTGGTTCCCGTTTTCTACTGAAGCTAAAAGATTTTCTGGAGAAATATATTTAAAGGTTACCGCTTGCTTGTTAACGGTTAACTGTTGACTATTATTTGGTGTTTTTTGGCTCGCAAAAGCATTCTGTGTTCTGATTTTTGACTTCTGAATATTTTCAACCAAAACTGTCTCTACTTTATTATTTGAAATTTCATTTGAAACTACTTTTTCAATTTCTTCTATTTTTAAAGGTACATTTTCATTGGTAATAACAATTTGATTCTTTTTTGGAATAGTAACTTCCGAATTTTCATTGGTAAACCAAAAAGTTATTCCTATTGCAAATAAAACAGAAGCTGCTATATAAAAAAACGGAAAAGCTTTCTTTTTTGGTTTCTCTTCTAATGACAACATAGCGTCTAATCTATCCCAAGATTGAGAAGATGGTTGAATCTCTCTTGTATTCAATTTTTCTCTTAATTTATTATCTTGTTCCATTTTGTTTTTTTTTTAGTTCTACAATTTGAGCTTGAAGTAGTTTTCTTGCATTTGCCAATTGTGATTTTGACGTTCCTTCTTTAATATTTAACAATTGGGCAATTTCTTTGTGTTTATAACCTTCAATTGCATATAAATTAAAAATCATTTTACATCCATCTGGAAGAAAATCAATTAAAAGTTGGATTTCATCTGCTGAAAAATCGTTCATTTCTTCGCTTTCTTCTAATTCAGATAAAATTACATTATCTATATCTTGGTGTTGAAAAACGTTCTTTTTAACTCGAATAAAATCAATACATTCATTTACCATTATTCTTCTCATCCAACCTTCAAAACTGCCGCTGTGCTCAAACTTATTTAAATTTGTAAACACTTTCATAAAAGCGGTAATCATAACATCTTCTGCTCTATGAATGTCTTTTACATATTGCCTGCAAACACTTAACATTTTAGGAGAAAATTGTGTGTAAATGCGTTGTTGAGCTTGTCGGTTATTATCGACTGCCAATGCTATTAGTTTTTTTTCTTCTTGATGTAAATGAATTACTTTCATGTTTGAATTTAGAAATTAGAATTCTGAATTTAGAATCTGTCTTCTATTTATATAGACGAGAATGAATTTAAAAGGGTTGTATTGAAATTAAAAAAAACTACTTTTTTCTTTCAATAACGTAGTTAACCATTAAAACTAATGCGTCTTTGTAGGGAGAATTTGGAAAATCTTGAATTAAAGTTAATGCCTCTTGTTGGTATTGCACCATTTTTTGTTCAGCGTAAATTAAACCTTGTTTGTCTTTTACAAATTGGATAACTTCTCTAACTCGTATTTTATCTTTATTATGATTTTTTACCGAGTTAATGACCCAACTTTTTTCTTTTTTTGTACAATTGTTCAAAGCATAAATTAAAGGCAAAGTCATTTTCTGCTCTTTAATATCAATCCCTGTTGGTTTTCCAATAGCATCTTCTGAGTAATCGAACAAATCGTCTTTAATTTGAAAAGACATTCCAATAAGCTCGCCAAACTTGCGCATTTTTTCAACAATTTCTGTATTTTCTGGAATTACAGAACAAGCGCCAAGTGCACAACAAGCCGCAATTAAAGTAGCTGTTTTTTGACGTATGATTTCGTAATAAACAGCCTCGGTAATGTCTAACCTACGTGCTTTTTCAATTTGTAGTAATTCTCCTTCACTCATTTCGCGAACGGCAACTGAAATTATCTTTAGTAAATCGAAATCGTTATTATCAATAGAAAGTAACAAGCCTTTAGAAAGTAAATAATCGCCAACTAAAACAGCAATTTTATTTTTCCAAAGTGCATTTATGGAAAAAAAACCTCTACGTTTATTAGAATCGTCTACAACATCATCGTGCACTAAAGTAGCGGTATGAATTAACTCGATTACCGAAGCTCCGCGATAAGTCCGTTCGTTAACCGTTCCATCACCAACCATTTTTGCAGTAAGAAAAACAAACATAGGTCGCATTTGTTTTCCTTTTCTATTGACAATATAATAAGTAATTCTATTTAAGAGCGCAACCTTTGAAGACATCGATTCGTGGAACTTTTTTTCGAAAAGTTCCATTTCATTAACGATTGGTTGTTTTATTTGCTCTACTATTTTCATTGTCAAAACAAAAGTAATTAAAACTACGATGAGAACAAAGCATTACGGCTTTTTTAGCCCAGATTACCTCACTGTTTAACACTTACAGAGGAGTTCAGTGAACTTCGTTTGAAACGGCATCCTTTTTACACCTAACAGATTTTAAAAAACCTATGAGGTGTAAAAAGACATAGTAGATAGCTGGATTAGCTTCAAATAAAATGGATTCTGAAACGTGAGATTCTGAGACAAGTTTAGAAGTACAAGATTTAGAACAGCATAACAAGTTTATGATTTATTAGCTAATTGTCCGCAAGCAGCGTCAATATCTTTTCCTCTACTTCTACGCACTTTTACCACAATTTTATTTCGCTCTAAAGCAGTAATATAATCGTTAGTTGCTTGTTCAGAAGCTTGTTGGAAATTATCGTCATCAATAGAATTATATTCAATTAAATTGACTTTACAAGGCACATATTTACAAAATCGAACCAATGCGTCTACAGACTCTTTATTGTCGTTAATTCCTTTCCAAACCACATATTCGTAGGTGATTTTACTTTTTGTTTTGGAATACCAATATTCCAATGCTTCCCGCAAATCTGTAAGTGGAAAATTTTTAGTAAAAGGCATTATTTCGTTTCTAATTTCTTCAATAGCAGAATGTAGAGAAACGGCTAACTTAACCTTTACCTCATCATCGGCCATTTTTTTAATCATTTTAGAAACGCCAGAAGTTGAAACGGTAATTCGCTTAGGCGACATTCCTAATCCTTCGTTAGAAGTTATTCTATCTATAGCCTTAAAAACATTTGGATAATTCATTAAAGGCTCGCCCATTCCCATGAACACGATATTGGATAAAGGTCGGTTATAATACAAACGACTTTCTTTATCTATAGCAATAACTTGATCGTAAATTTCGTCTGGTTGCAAATTACGCATACGTTTTAAACGAGCAGTTGCACAAAAATTACAATCTAAACTACATCCTACTTGGCTAGAAACACAAGCTGTAGTTCTAGTTTTTGTGGGAATTAAAACACTTTCCACAATTAAATCATCATGAAGACGTACTGCATTTTTCACGGTTCCGTCAGAACTGCGTTGCATACTGTCTACTTTTATATGATTGATTACGAAATTCGATTCTAACATAGTACGCGTTTCTTTTGAAAGATTTGTCATGTCTTCAAAAGTATGTGCGCCTTTGCTCCATAACCATTCGTACACTTGATTGCCACGAAAAGTTTTATCTCCATTCGCAACAAAAAAGTCTCTCAATTGCTCTTTTGATAGTGCTCTAATGTCTTTTTTTGTAATTTGCATGGCGCAAAGTTAAGTTTATTTGTTTATTTGTTTGTTTGTTTATTCGTAAAATTGTTAAATCGTTTAGTGTTAGTTTGATTCTCTTTTCTGAAAATCTAACAATCTTAATTTGTATTTTTGTAGAAAATTTGAATCATTATGCATTTTATTTCGGAAGAATTAGAAGATTACGTTGCAAATCATAGCCAAAAAGAGCCTGAACTTTTAGCACAATTAAATACCGAAACACATCAGAAAATTTTGCAACCGAGAATGTTGAGCGGTCATTTTCAAGGAAGGGTTTTGAGTATGCTTTCGAAAATAATAAACCCTAAAAACATATTAGAAATTGGAACTTATACGGGTTATGCAGCTTTATGTTTGGCAGAAGGAATGCAGAAAGATGGCTTTTTAGACACTATTGACATTAACGAAGAGTTGTTTGATTTTCAACAGAAGTATTTTGAAGCTTCCAAATATGCATCGCAAATTAAAGCGCATTTAGGAGATGCTTTAGAAATCATTCCAACTTTAAACAAAAAATTTGATTTGGTTTTCATTGATGCTGATAAAGAAAACTATATTAATTATTTTAATCTGATTGTTCCTATGATGAATTCTGGAGGAATTATTTTATCCGATAATGTGTTGTGGAGCGGAAAAGTATTAGAAGAATTAAACCCAAAAGACTTAAGTACAAAAGTTTTAATAGAATACAATAAGTTAGTGAACGAAGACGAACGTGTGGAAACAGTTTTACTGCCAATAAGAGATGGTTTAACGGTTACAAGAATTTTATAAGATATTGCTTACTAAAAAATAATTAAATCATGAGTGCATTAAAAATAATCAATGTTTACAGGAGAAAAATTACTAAAAATTTATTTGTTGTTAACTCAAATAAACAAAGGAAATATGAAACCATATCGGATAGTAAACAAATCAAGAAAATTCTAATTGTAAGACCAAATCATCGTTTAGGAAATCAACTCTTAATTACGCCTCTATTACAAGAAGTAATAAAACAATTTCCAGAATCTAAAATTGATCTTTTTCTAAAAGGCAATGCTGGTGAAATCATATTTAAAAATTATACAGAAGTTAATAAAATAATAGCATTACCGAAAAAACATTTTGAGCAACTTTTTAAATATTTAGGCTGTTGGTTCTATTTAAAAAGACAAAAATATGACTTAGTAATTAATCCGATGAAAAATTCTTCTTCTGGAACTATTGCAACTAAAATTACTAATTCAAAAAATAAGTTTTTTGGTGTTTTAAACGAAATCGAAACTATAGAAAAAATTAGTGATTTTACTCATATGGCTAAAAAACCAGTTTATACCCTTTGGGAAGAATTAAAATTAGTTGGTATTCATCTAGAAAACAAAGAAATGCCAAAAATAAATATAAAACTAGATTCAAATGAACTTGCCGCTGGTAAAAAGAAATTAACAGAAATTACAGATACTACTAAAGAAATAATATGCATTTTTACTTTTGCTACAAATGATAAATGTTACAGTAAAGAATGGTGGGCAGAGTTCTATGAAAAATTAAAAACTGAATTTAAAAATTATACTATTATTGAAATTCTACCTGTTGAAAACGTATCCCAAATTGATTTTATTGCACCTAGTTTTTATAGTAAAGATGTTCGAGAAATTGCCTCTGTAATTGCTAATACAAAACTTTTTATTGGTGCTGACAGCGGAATGATGCATCTTTCTAGCGCTACAGATACAACTACAATTGGACTTTTTTCTGTTACAAACCTAAACACTTATCAACCTTATTGGAAAAACAATTTTGGTATTGAAACAAACAACAAAAGTATGGCTGAAATTATTGAAAAAATAAAAACGGCAATCTAAATTTTATCCAACTTAAACTACAAATTTTCTCTCAAAAAATTGATACAATTTATAAAATAAAAGTCCAGAAAATATTCCAAAAGCATAACCTGACAGAATATCCAATGGAAAGTGTAGTCCTAGATAAATACGGGAATAAGCAAAAATTAACGGGAATAAGAATAATAAAAAAGAATAGTTGTAATATCTTCTAATAATTAAGAAGATAAAAAGTGTCGACGCCATTGAATTAGAGGCATGACCCGAGAAAAAACTAAACGAATTCCTTTCAACGACAATACGAATAATATCTTTAATATCTGGAGTATTACAAGGACGTAATCTTTGAAAAGAGTATTTAAAAAGATTAGTAATTTGGTCTGTAAACGCTATTAATAAAGCTAGAAAAAGAATAATAATTCCAAAGTTTTTCCAACCTACTTTTTTTTGTAATAAATAAAAAATACCTAAAAAAAAAGGAGCCCAATAAACTTGTTTAGTAATTATTTTCCAAAAAGCATCAAATGATTCTGAACCTAATCCGTTTAAAAAAACGAACAATTCTTTATCTAAGTTAAGTAGTTGTTCCAAATTACAGTTGCCTTTTTATGGGTCCAGTTAAATTTTCAATATCCTCTTTTACTTGTTTAATAGGGTTTTGGATGTCTGAAGCTATATTTTCAAAAGGATTTACAGATTTAGCAATTCCTTCTTTAGCTTTTTGAATTTCATCTGAAATACCACCAGTTATTGAATTCATATCTATTCCGTTTTCTTTAGCACTATTACTAATTTCGCTTTTAATATCGTTTGTTGCATTTTTGATTTGCGCCATAGTTTTTCCCATGAATGTTGCAACATCAGGTATTCCTTTAGATCCAAAAATCATTACAACTATAAGAATAATAAATATAAGTTCTCCACCGCCTATTCCAAACATTTTATTTGCTTTTAAATTACAAAGAACAAAGTTACAAAGTTTTTTACGCGAACTTCAAAAATCTTCGTTAAAATAAAAACCCCGAATAAATATATTCGGGGTTTAAAAATTATTTAAAAATTTATTTTTTTATTAATTGGTCAAATTTAGACGGTGCCTCTACTTGTGGCCAAACATTATTGCTTGTATCAATATCTGCTGTTTCTAGTTTAGAATCTAATTGAATTTTTATAATTTTTTTATCGGTTGCAAAAACACGTTTTGCTGTTTCGTTATTTTTTCTCCAAATTTGAGGTGGAAAAGTACTTTTTTCTACTGAACCATCTTCAAACTGAAGCTCTACAATAATTGGCATAATCATTCCTCCTAATTTTTCAAATTCTACTTCATAGAAAAATTTTGGTGTCTTTAATTTTGCTTTTTCCTCAGGTGTGTAGTTTTTTGCTACATAATCTCCTAACATTTGAACATCATTTACATCAAAGGCTTTCTTTGTAGCAGGATTAAATTCTTTATTTTTATCATCAATTAAAAACACAAAAGGACCTTCATCTTAAGTAAAACGACCAGTTCTAACTTTATAATTTTTTAATTTCTCTGTTGGTTCTAAAGAAACATAATATTCCTTTACTTCTTTGATTCCAAGATCAACATAGTCTGTAGAGTAAAACCAACCTCTCCAGAACCAATCTAAATCTACCGCCGAAGCGTCTTCCATTGTTCTAAAGAAATCTTCAGGTGTAGGGTGTTTAAATTTCCAACGTTGCGCATATGTTTTAAACGCATGGTCAAACAATTCGTGTCCCATTATTGTTTCTCTTAAAATATTCAGTCCTGTTGCAGGCTTTCCGTAAGCATTTGAACCAAATTGGAAAATATTTTCAGAGTTAGACATAATAGGAGTAATATAACTTTGATTTCCTTTCATGTAATTAACAATTTTAGCCGCAGGACCTCTATCGGTTGGAAAGTCTTTATCAAATTCTAATTCTGTTAAATACTCTAAGAAAGTATTTAAACCCTCGTCCATCCAAGTCCATTGCCTTTCGTCAGAATTAACAATCATTGGAAAGAAGTTATGTCCTACTTCGTGAATTACAACACCAAGCATTCCGTATTTAATTCTATCTGTATAAGTTCCATCTGCATCTGGACGACCAAAATTCCAACAAATCATAGGATATTCCATACCTTGGTCTTCTGCTGAAACAGAAACAGCTTTTGGATAAGGGTAATCGAAAGTATGTTTTGAATAGGTTTTTAATGTTTGCGCAACAGCTCTTGTAGAATAATCTCCCCAAAGCGGATTTGCTTCTGGCGGATACATTGAAATTGCCATTGGTTTATTTGTAGCCAACTGAACAGCCATAGCGTCTAACATAAATTTTCTTGATGTTGAAATACCAAAATCTCGTACGTTTTTAGCTTTATATTTCCACGTTTTCTTTTTATCCGAAAAACCCTTTGCAGTTGCTTCTGCTTCAGCTTGTGTAACAATTATAACTGGTTTATCAAACGTGTTTTCGGCTAACGACCATCTTTTCATTTGCTCAGCTGTATATACATCTTTTCGGTTTTGAAGTTCTCCTGTTGCTTCCATCATGTGATCTGCAGGAACTGTAATATTCACTTCATAATCCCCAAATGTTAAGGCAAACTCACCTGATCCCCAAAATTGCATGTTCTGCCAACCTTCTACATCACTGTAAACTGCCATTCTTGGAAAAAACTGTGCAATTACAAATAATTTATTACCGTCAGGAAATAATTCAAAGCCTGAACGACCACTATCTATTTGGTAATTATTGATATTGTACCACCATTTAATAGAAAACACCACTTTATCTCCAGATTTTAAAGGAGTCGCTAAATTGATACGCATCATCGTTTGATTGATGGTATATTCCATAGCTTTTCCTGACTTGTCTTTTAGATGTTCAATATGAAAACCGCCGTCAAAGCTATTTTCCATGAATTTCTTGGTAAATTTATCTGCTGGTAAAGCGGCATCTATCGTTTGGTTGTTAATTAATGGCGTTTTAGAATCTTGCGCTCGCAAGTTTTGATCTAATTGTACCCAAAGATATTCTAACGCCTCTGGAGAGTTGTTATAATAAGTAATTGTTTCGTTACCGTATAGTTTTTGATTTTTATCATCAATTTCTATATCCATTTTATAATCTGCTTTTTGCTGATAATAAGCAGGTCCTGGAGCTCCAGATGCGGTTCTAAACATATTTGGCGTGGCCATTATGTCGTACATTTGACGAAATTTATTTTCGTTATAATGTCCTTGCTCTCTTTTCTTTTCTTCTGTTTTAACTTCTTGTGCAACTGAAGTAAAAGAAACCGCAATTACTAAAAGCGAAGAAAATAAGATTGATTTTTTCATTTTACTGCTTGTTTAAAATTCTAATAATATTGATTGTTCGCTATATGTCAGCAAAACGCTTTTTTTGTTACCATTAATATCTGTGTGGACAATGTTTTTTTGTTCTGGGAACAATTCTATAAACACGGAATTAAAGATTTCGAAATTAGTTATTTTTTCAGAAAAAGGTGCTCTTAAATAACAAATTAACACATCGTCTTCTATTTCCATTGCTAAATAGTCTAATTTGATTGGCTTATTATTTAAGATAACTCTTATTTTTTCTTCTAAATATTGTGCAACATATTTATCCGCTTCTGGAATTTGCTTTTTTGTTGCTAAAAAAATACTCTTATTGTATTTTTTCTTTAAAATTTTTTCAAAATCATCTATAAAAATACGAGATGTAATTTCTACCCTATTTTTTTTTGGTACAAAATCTATTTGGGTTACTGAAACATAAAATTTATGCATTGCAAACGAAGTCACTAAAGTAAAAATAGCAAGCAAGAAAAGTATTTTATATTTATTTTTCATTTGGCAAAGATATAGTTTCTTCGGGAATTTCTTTTTTAAATTCATGCCCTTTTAGAATTAAGTATTCTGTTAACTGTAGTTCGTTTTCTACTTTTAATAATTCTGCTAATTGATAACTTGGCACTACGGCAAAAGCTAAAAAAGAAGCAATTCTTTCATTTTTGATTTTTAAAGTGAATACAAAAAAGTGATTTGAAAAACGTTCTTTAATATGTTCCGCAAATGATTTTGACTGAATATCCCGATGTTTCCTATCTTCCATAACAGCTAAAACATTTTTTTTTGGATTTCCTTTTATACCTAAGAGCTTTCCAATTCCTTTTCCAATAATTTTAAAATCGATAGTTGAACCACCAGGCGCAAAATGATTTGGAGCTGTAGTTATTTTAGGTTTATTTTGATAATTATCGGCCTCATAATTTTTTACAACATTCATATCTACAGAATCAAAAAGATCGTACACTTTAATTTTATGCATGTCTTTTTCTAAATTACCTGTTAACGTACACGGACTAACAATAACTTCATTTAATTCATTAACTTTAACATTCAACTTAATTTCAAGTTCCTCACTATAAAAATCTTTTTTGGTTAAGATATATTTTTGAGAAACAAATGAAAGTCCTTGAAAAAACAATGTGTCTTTTTCTTTTGCTTTAATATAAAATGCACCAGAAACATCAGTAACAGCTCCAATATTTGAAGAAACATTAAATACTGTAATATTTTGAACTTCTAAAGAATCTGCAACGACTTTACCTTTTAGCACTTGTCTTTCAATGTTTTGCGAAAATGCTAATTGCACAAATACAAACACAAAAAAACTAATTCTTTTTTTTGACATCTTTTGTAACATTTAGATTTAAAAGCTTTAAATACTCCACAGATAATTCTATTAATAAAAACTCAATTGCTGATTTGTTATTGGTTTTATAAATTCTAATAAAACTTTCTCTTTCAACAATATAATACAGAAAACCATTAATATAATCCTTTGGAATACTTAATTTATCTATCAAATAGGAATCGCTAAAATCTGAT
>Ga0209390_10004877_pt1 | contig 19665 bp, 19 predicted proteins | sample BON01_FD_187212 | JGI IMG/M metagenome (GOLD analysis project Ga0209390, IMG submission 187212) | Freshwater microbial communities from Lake Bonney liftoff mats and glacier meltwater in Antarctica - BON-01 (SPAdes) (version 2) | ecosystem: Environmental > Aquatic > Freshwater > Ice > Glacier...
GGTCACCTGGCGATACGATAAACCCAATTCCTGTGCGCATCTCCCTCAATCGCACATCTGGAAATACAACGGAATCCAAATTCGGACTCCTTCGTTCCGGTCAATCCACTAGAGCCGATTGACGCCGCCGACGCCACCTTTGCCACCGACAACTTTCAGGCCGGTCTCTTGATCGGCCAATGGGCCGCAGCCTCGATGGGCGCAGATGCGGCCACCGCCAAGATCGCCATGCTGGATCTGGGCATCAGCCAGCCCTCGGTTGACGTCTTGCGCGATCAGGGTTTTCTGACCGGCTTTGGCATCGACACCGTCGATATCAACAAGTGGGGCGATGAGACTGATCCGCGCATCGTCGGCAATGAAGTCACCGCTGGCAACGAAGAAGGCGGCTTGACCGCGATGGAGGCACTGCTTGCCAAAGACCCCGATATCAACGTGGTCTATACCATCAACGAACCCGCTGCTGCGGGTGCCTATGAGGCGCTGAAAGCTGCGGGCAAGACCGCGCTGATCGTCTCGGTCGATGGCGGCTGCCCGGGGGTTGCCGATGTCAAAGACGGCGTAATTGGCGCCACCTCGCAGCAATATCCGCTGATGATGGCCTCGATGGGGATTGAGGCGATTGCCAAATTCGCAGCCGACGGCACCAAGCCCGCGCCAACCGAAGGCAAGGCCTTCTTCGACACCGGCGTGACCTTGATCACCGACAAGCCAGTTGAGGGCGTCGAGTCCATCGACTCGGCCAAGGGCATGGAGCTGTGCTGGGGCTAACCCCTGCGCGCGGCGATTGATTTGCCGCGCAGTTTCTTACACAAATGACCCAAGGGCGGCCACCGCGCCGCCCTTGGCATGACCGCCGACAGGCGCGGGGCAGCAGGGGGATCAGGCCATGGCGGACCAGCCAAGACCGGCAACATCGTTCGAAGAGGGGCTGAAAGGCGCTTCCGAAAAGGTGGCCGAGTTCAAAACCGAACACCGCCCGCTAAAGCGCTTGCAGCATTGGCTGCACCAAACGCCTGCCGCCGTGCCGTTGATTGTCTTGATGGCGTCCCTGCTGATCTTCGGCTTTGTCGCTGACAACTTCTTCAAAGCCTCAACCCTCTCTACCATCCTGCAACAGATTGCCATCGTCGGCATCCTAGGTTGCGCCCAGACCCTGGTGATCCTGACCGCCGGGATTGACCTTTCCGTGGGCGCGATCGCGGTGTTCTCTTCGGTCATCATGGGGCAAATGTCGTTTCGCTACGGCATCCCGGCCGAACTCTCGATCCTGATCGGGCTGGCCTGCGGCACTGCGTTCGGCGCAATGAACGGCGTCTTGGTCGCCTATATGCGCCTGCCGCCCTTTATTGTCACCTTGGGCACCTGGCAGATCCTGCTGGCCGCCAATTTCATCTATTCCGGCAATGAAACCATCCGCTCCTCAGATATCGAAGCCCAAGCCCCCGCCCTGCGCTTTTGGGGCAGTGATCTTACCTTCATGGGCATTCCCCGCGCGGGCGAAGGCATTGATCCCGACACCCTGCAAACCGTGCTTGTCACCACCAACGCCATGCCCGGCACCGGGGTAAAGGTGCTGTATGCGGTGTTCTTGCTGATCCTTTTGGTGGCCGTGCTGGCCTATGTTTTGCGCCAGACCGCTTGGGGCCGCCATGTCTACGCCACCGGCGATGACCCCGAAGCCGCCGCCTTGGCAGGCGTGCCAACCAAGAAAGTTTTGGTGCAGGTCTATGCGCTGGCCGGGTTGCTTTGCGCCGTGGCAGGCTGGGTGATGATCGGGCGCTTTGGCTCTGTCTCCCCCACCGCCTCAACCGGCCAGTTGGGCAATATCCAATCCATCACTGCTGTGGTGATCGGGGGCATCTCGCTTTTCGGCGGACGGGGCAGCATCGCCGGAATGTTCTTTGGCGCGCTGATTGTGGGGGTGTTCGAGATGGGGCTGCGGCTGGTCGGCACAGACCCGCAATGGACCTTCTTCTTGATCGGCGTGTTGATCATTTTTGCCGTCGCCGTTGACCAATGGATCAGAAAGGTATCGGGATGACCGACCTAAAACCCATCCTGCAAGGCCGCAATCTGGTGAAACGCTATGGCCGCGTCACCGCGCTGGATCATTGCGATTTTGAGCTGTATCCCGGCGAAATCCTGGCCGTCATCGGTGACAATGGCGCTGGCAAATCCACCCTGATCAAAGCCCTGTCCGGCGCCGTCATCCCCGACGCGGGCGAGGTCACGCTGGATGGCAAGCGGGTCGAGTTCACCTCGCCCATCGACGCCCGGGCGGCGGGGATCGAGACGGTCTACCAAACCCTGGCCATGTCGCCCGCCCTGTCCATCGCCGACAACATGTTCATGGGCCGAGAGATCCGCAAACCCGGTTTCATGGGCCGCGTCTTGCGCCAATTGGACCGCCCCGCGATGGAGGCATTCGCCCGCGAAAAGCTGAATGAGTTGGGCCTGATGACCATCCAAAACATCAATCAAGCAGTCGAAACCCTGTCCGGCGGCCAACGCCAAGGCGTGGCCGTGGCCCGCGCCGCCGCTTTCGGCTCGAAGGTCGTGATCCTTGATGAACCCACAGCGGCGCTGGGGGTCAAGGAAAGCCGCCGCGTGCTGGAACTGATCCGCGATGTCCGGGCGCGGGGCATCCCGATCATCCTGATCAGCCACAACATGCCGCATGTGTTCGAGGTGGCCGACCGCATCCACATCCACCGCCTTGGCAAACGCCTCTGCGTGATTGACCCCAAGGACTACACCATGTCCGACGCCGTCGCCTTCATGACCGGCGCAAAACTGCCCGACGGGGTCGTCGAGAACGCATGAACACCGAAGGTCTGGCCAAACTGATCCGCGCCCGTGCCGATAGCCCCTCGCGGTTTCTGGTGGCCTTGGCTGGCCCCCCCGCCAGCGGCAAATCCACCCTTGCCGCCGAACTGGCCGCCACCCTTGGCCCCGGCGCCCGCGTTGTGCCGATGGATGGCTTTCACTATGACGACACCGTGCTAGAGGCGCGCGGACAACGCGCCCTCAAAGGCGCACCCGAAACCTATGACGCGGCTGGCTTTTTGCACCTGATCCGCCGCCTGCGGGCCGAGGATGAAGTCGCCATCCCGATCTTTGACCGCGCGCTGGAACTCTCGCGCGCTGCCGCCGACATTGTGGGCCCCGACGACCGCATCCTGATCGTTGAGGGCAATTACCTCTTGCTCAACCGCGACCCGTGGCGGCAGCTGGCCCCGCTGTTCGATCTGACCGTCTTTCTGGACGTGACCGAAGCCGATCTGATCCGCCGCCTGACCGACCGCTGGCGTCATCACGGCAAGACCGATGCAGCGGCGCAAGACTGGATCACCTCGAACGATCTGCCCAACGCCCTGACGGTCATCAACGGCTCCAACAAGGCCGAGATCACGCTGCACGGTCATTAACCCCCGAAAACCACCGCAAAGCGGCGGTTTATCGCAGGCAAAGGGTTGAAATCGACTGGCCTCGACGCAAGATGGTGTTAAACCCGCCGCGACGCGCCCTTTCATGCCCGCACTGCCCCTTAGGCATCGCCACGACGAGGATAAAGACCGAATGTCTCCAGCCCTGATTGCGGCACTCCCCTTCCTTGGTGCCTTGCTTCCCGGACTGGCCGCGCACATGGGCCGCACCGCCAGCGCCCTTGCCGCAGGTCTGGCCACGGCGCTGGCCTTGGCCGGATTGCTAAGCCATGCGCCCGCCGTGCTGAATGGCGACGTCGTGATCCAAACTTTCCAATGGGTGCCCAGCCTTGGCCTCTCGGCCAGTTTTCGCATTGACGGGTTGGGCCTGATGTTCGCCGGGTTGATCCTTGGGATTGGCCTTTTGATCATCCTTTACGCCCGGTTCTACCTGTCAAATAAAGACTCGATGGGCCGGTTCCTGACCTACCTCTTGCTGTTCCAAGGCGCGATGGTCGGCATTGTCCTGTCCGAAAACTTGATCATGATGCTGGTGTTCTGGGAGCTGACATCGTTGTCGTCCTTCTTGCTGATCGGCTGGTGGCGCCACCTTCCCGAAGGTCGTCAAGGCGCGCGCATGGCGCTGACCGTCACCGGCGGCGGCGGCTTGGCGCTGATCGCAGGCGTGCTGATCCTTGGCCAGATCGTCGGCAGTTATGACCTGTCGGTGATCTTGGAAAACAAGGATCTTATCCAGGCCAGCCCGTGGTATCTGCCCGCCCTGATCCTGATCCTGATCGGCGCTTTCACCAAATCGGCGCAGTTTCCGTTCCACTTCTGGCTGCCCCACGCGATGGCCGCCCCCACCCCCGTTTCAGCCTACCTCCATTCCGCCACCATGGTCAAAGCCGGCCTGTTCCTGATGGCGCGGCTGTGGCCGGTTCTGGCAGGCACCCCGGAATGGACGGCCATCGTCGCCACGGCTGGCCTCTTCACCATGCTGCTGGGCGCGAAAATAGCCCTGTTCAAGGATGACCTGAAGGCGATCCTCGCCTTTTCCACCGTCAGCCATCTGGGCCTGATCACCTTTCTTTTGGGCCTTGGCACCACCGCCGCCGCGATGGCCGCCATGCTGCACATCCTTGCCCATGCCAGTTTCAAGGCCGCCCTCTTCATGGTCGCAGGCATCGTTGACCACGAAACCCACACCCGCGACATCCGCCGCTTTGGCGGCTTGCGCAAGGTGATGCCGATCACCTTTGCATTGGCCCTGATCGCCACCCTGTCGATGGCAGGCGTGCCGCCCCTGAACGGGTTCCTGTCCAAGGAACTGATGCTGGAAAACGCCGCCCACGCCGATTGGCTGACGCCGTGGCTGGTGGCGGCGCTGGCCACCGCAGCCGCCCTTTTGTCCGTCGCCTACAGCTTGCGCTTCATCGCCCACACCTTCCTTGGCACCCCGCGCGAAGATCACTCAGACGCGCATGACCCCGGCATTGGCCTTTGGGCCGCGCCCGCCGTTCTGGTCGCCATCGTCATCGCCTCGGGCCTCTTGCCAATGGCGGTCTTCGGCCCCTTCGTCGATGCCGCCGCAAGCGCCACCACCGGCGAGGCGATCCATGCCAAGATCAAACTCTGGCACGGGCTCGAGGCCCCTGCCCTGTGGATGTCTATCGCCGCTTTTGGCGCGGGCCTGATCACCTTGGGCCTTTACCCCCGCCTTCGTGCGATGTGGGATGCCTTCCCCGTCCCTGACGCAAAACGCATCTTTGACGCTATCCTCACCACCACCGTCGCCACAGCCCGCCGCCTCACCGAAGGGCTGCACGACGGCACCCTTGGCCGCGCCTCCGTCGCGATGATGGCGGTGATTGTCGGCCTGTCCGCCTATGCCTTCATCGGCGCGCCCCACACGGCGGGCACCCGCGAGCTGCTACCCATTCAGATGGGCCCCATGGTCGGCTGGGCCATCCTGTCCGCGGTGGCAATCGCCACGGCCCTCTTGCATCACAACCGTCTGTTGGCGCTGCTGCTGACCGGCATCGTCGGCCTGCTGCTGTCGGCAGGTTTCGCATGGCTCTCTGCCCCCGATCTGGCGCTGACACAGATCTCAGTCGAGGTGGTGGCGATCTTGCTGATGCTCTTGGCGCTAAACTTCCTGCCCTCGGAATCGCCCCGCGAATCCAGCACGATGCGCCATCTGCGCGATGGCGGGCTGGCCGCCATAACCGGCCTGGGCGCGGGCTGGTTAGCCTATCAGCTGATGACGCGCGAATCCGCTTTCCCCCGCGTCTCGGACTTTCACTGGGCGCAGTCAAAACCCGGCGCGGGCGGCACCAATGCCGTCAACACCATCATCGTCGATTTCCGCAGTTTTGACACCTATGGCGAGATTATCGTGCTCGGCATCGCCGCTTTGGTAATCTTTGCCCTTGCTGTTTCCGTCCTGTCCTCGCGCGCGGCCCTAGACCGGCTGGCAGGCCTTAGCCGCACGATCGACGCAGGCGATCCGCACCCTTTGATGCTGGTGATGGGCACCCGTTTCCTGATGCCACTGGCGCTGATGGTCGGCGTTTACATCTTCCTGCGCGGCCACAACCTGCCGGGCGGCGGCTTTGTCGCCGGGCTGGTGGTCTCTATCGCGCTCCTCTTGCAATACATCGCCTCGGGCTATCTGTGGTCCGAACGCCGCCAGCGGTTCGATCACCAATTGCTGATCGGCGCGGGTATCCTGATTTCAACCCTGATCGGCATTGTCGCGTGGTTCCAGGGCCTGCCGTTCCTGACCTCGGGCTTTCAATACGTCCACATCTGGCCGTTGGATGAGATTGAGCTGACCACCGCCGCCATCTTCGATCTGGGCGTGTTCCTCTGCGTGCTGGGGGCGGTGATGCTGTCGCTGGCAACCCTGTCGCGATTGGCCCAAGCCAGCCGCCGCGAAGCCAATAAAGGCGGTGTGTGATGGAGATTTTTGTAGCCTCCGCCGTTGGCCTTCTGACCGCCGTTGGGATCTATCTGCTGCTGCGCCTGCGCAGCTTTCCGGTGATCCTTGGCCTCACCTTCCTCAGCTACGCCGTCAACGTCTTCCTATTCTCGGCAGGCCGTTTGAAAACCGCAGCCGAACCCATCGTCGGCACCACCGAAATCCCCACCGATCCCTTGCCCCAAGCCCTCGTGCTGACGGCCATCGTCATCTCGTTCGGCATGACGGCGGTGATCGTGATGATGGCTTTGGGCAGCTATCTGGAAACCGGTAATGACCGGGTTGATCCCGACCCAGAGGCCGATCTGACTCCAACTGACCTGCCCGGAAAGGATCGCGCATGACCGATCATCTGATCATCGCGCCCATCCTTTTGCCCGCCATTCTGGCGGCCGTGGCGCTATTTGCTTCCTCCACCAATATCTTCGCCGCCCGGCTGGCCTCGGGCCTAGGCACCCTTGGCCTGCTGGCGCTGGCGATAACCTTGATGGTGCAAGCCAGCACTGGCCCGCCCCAAGGCTATTTCCTGGGCGCATGGCCCGCCCCTTTCGGTATCGTTCTGGTACTGGATAGGCTCTCGGCGCTGATGCTGCTGCTGACCGCGCTGCTGTCCACATTCGTCCTGTTCCAAGCCATCGCCACCGGCTGGGACCGTCGCGGCCGCAAGTTCCACGCCCTTTGGCTGTTCCAACTGATGGGCCTGAACGGTGCGTTTCTGACCGGCGATGCCTTCAACCTCTTCGTGTTCTTTGAGGTGCTGCTGATCGCCTCTTACGGCCTCATGGTGCATGGCGGCACCGGCCCACGCATCAAGGCGGGCTTGCAATATATCGCCGTTAACCTTGTCGGCTCCACCCTCTTCCTCTTCGCGCTGGCGGTGATCTATGCCCTGACCGGCACGCTGAACATGGCCGATCTGGCGGTGAAACTCCCCCTGCTGCCCGAGGGCGATCAAGCCCTGATGCGCGTCGGCGCGGTGCTGCTGATGCTGGTTTTCGCCATCAAAGGCGCGCTGGTGCCACTGCACTTCTGGCTGCCCGCCACCTATGCCAACGCGCCCGGCGTGGTCGCGGCCCTGTTTGCCGTCATGACCAAAGTCGGCGCTTATTCCACGCTGCGCTTTGGCACTTTGGTGTTCCCAGCCGATCTGGCGGTGACCGGCACGCTGATCTCAGATCTCCTCTTGCCCGCAGGCCTTTTGACACTGGCCCTCGGCTCCATCGGCATCCTCGGCGCGCAAAGCCTGACCCGAATGGCGGCCTATGCCGCCATCGCCTCTATGGGCACGGTCTTCGTCGCAATGGCGGGCTTCACAACGCAATCCACCACCGCCGCCCTGTTTTATATGGTGCATTCCACGCTGGCCGGGGCTGCCCTTTTCCTGACCGTTGATCTGGTCCAAGCCCGCGGCCCCTCGCGCTATGGCGCCACCGACAGGCCCCGCCTGCCCGGCCGTCTGGCCGCGCTGTTTTTGGTGACCGCGATCGCCACCGCAGGCCTGCCGCCACTGTCGGGCTTCTTGGGGAAACTGATGGTGCTGCAAGCCGCATTGGGCCCCATGGCGCTGGTCTGGGCCGTCGTCCTCTTGGGCTCATTCTTCGCCATCATCGGCATGTCGCGCGCCGGATCCGCCGTGTTCTGGGCCCCCAAGTCCGAGACCATCGCCCCCCTGCCCACCAGCCAAATGCTGGCCCCGGCTGGCCTTCTGGCCCTGCTCGTTGCCCTGACCGTCTTTGCAGGCCCCGTGCAAGCGTGGATGGCAGGGACCGCCGCCGCCCTGCACGCCCCCGCCCCTTATATCGAAGCTGTCCAGCTTCCCGGAAAGGGCTGATATGCGCCGCCTTTTACCCCACCCCGGCCTCTCTGCCTTTCTGGTCCTGTTCTGGCTGGTTCTCGCCAATAAATGGACCTTTGGCAGCCTGACACTGGCCCTGATCCTTGGCCTTGCCATCCCGATGTTCACCGCGCCCTGGTGGCCGGGCCGCCCGCGCCTGCGCCATCCCATCAGGCTGATCGGCTACACCCTGATCGTGCTTTATGATGTGATCACCTCCAGCTTTCAGGTCGCTTGGATCATCCTCTTTCGCCACCCCGACAAGATTCAATCCGCCTTCATCCCGATCCCCCTAACTCTGAAATCCCCCGAGGCTGTGGCCCTGCTGGCCGGCACCATCACCATGACTCCGGGCACCCTTACGGCCGAGATTTCGGCCGATGGATGCCAACTTTTGATCCACGCCCTGCACGCCCCAGACCCTGACGCCGTCCGCGACGGCATTCTGGAACGCTATGAGGCCCGCCTGAAAAGGATCTTTGAATGATCATTGCCTATGCCATCACCTTTGCGATGGGCTGCTTTGCGCTGGCCCTTGCGATGAACCTGTGGCGCATCGCCACCGCGCCCACCATCGCCGACCGCATCCTTGCCGTTGATACGATGACCGTGAATGCCATCGCCCTTTTGATGCTATATGGTGCGCAAATCGGCGATATCGCGGTGTTCGAACCCTCGATGCTGTTCGCCATGACCGGTTTCATCGCCACCGTCGCCTACTGCAAATACCTGCTGCGGGGGAGCATTATCGAATGATGTATACCCTGCTGGAACTGGTGATTGCCGGGTTGATCGTGATGGGTGGGCTGTTTGGTCTGGTCGGCAGCTGGGGCATGCTGCGCCTGCGCGATTCGATGCAACGCCTGCATGCCCCAACCAAGGCCACCACCATTGGCGTCGGCACCGCCCTGATCGCCTCCAACGCCGAATTGTTCATTCTTGAGGGCCGTTTTGCTTGGGAAGAATTCACCATCACCGCGTTCCTTTTCCTGACAGCCCCGCTGTCGGCGATGATGCTGGCCAAGGTGCATCTGTGGCAAAACACCTCCTCGCTTTCCGTGCCCAAACCTATGGGCGGCGACAGTTGGGGCGTCTGGGCCAAAGGTCAGACCGCAGGCGAAGCCGCCGCCAACGATCCGTCGTGATCCGCCAAACCTGACCCATCGGTCAGGTTCGCGTGCCGTCACCCCTTGCCAGTCCGCCCGGGCGCGTGGCATCGTCAGCGCAGCCGCCCTTTGGCACGGAGCCACGCCTTGCCCCTCACCTCGCCCCTGTCTGCCACCACCGGCCTTGTGCCGCAACTTGCGCCCCAGCACGGCCACCCCCGCAATCCGGGGATGGATCTGGATCTGGATTGGGTCGCCTCGGTGCAGGCAAATACGTCCGCGATCGAACGGCGCTGCGCCACGATTGGCGGGCGGCGGGCGGTCAAGAAAGACTATCAGGCCGCGTGGCTGCTAAAGGCCATCAGCCTGATCGACCTGACAACCCTTTCGGGCGATGACACCGCGGGCCGCGTGCAGCGCCTGTGCGCCAAGGCCCGCCACCCCGTCCGCGCCGATATGCTGGCAGCGTTGGGGATGCCCGGCCTGACCGTTGGCGCCGTCTGCGTCTATCACGACATGGTGGAAACAGCTGTCCGCGCGCTGGAAGGCACCAACATCCCCGTCGCCGCCGTCTCCACCGGCTTTCCCGCAGGCCTGTCGCCTTTGCATCTGCGCTTGGCCGAGATTGGCGAAAGCGTGCAGGCCGGTGCGGCCGAGATCGACATCGTCATCTCACGCCGCCATGTGCTGACCGGCAACTGGCAGGCCCTTTATGATGAAACCCGCGCCATGCGCGCCGCCTGTGGCCCGGCCCATATGAAAGCCATCCTTGCCACGGGGGAATTGCAAACCCTGCGCAACGTCGCCCGCGCGTCGCTGGTTTGCATGATGGCCGGCGCTGATTTCATCAAAACCTCCACCGGAAAAGAACCCGTCAACGCCACCCTGCCCGTCACCCTGACGATGATCCGGGCGATCCGCGATTATGAAACTCGCACCGGATTCAAGGTCGGCTACAAACCCGCAGGCGGCATCTCAAAGGCCAAAGACGCGCTGGTCTATCTGGCCCTGATGAAAGACGAACTTGGCCATGACTGGCTGCAACCAGACCTGTTCCGCTTTGGCGCCTCCAGCCTTCTGGGCGATATCGAACGCCAGTTGGAACACCACCTTACCGGCCACTATTCCGCCAACTATCGCCACGCGATCGGCTGACCTATGCCCTTCCCCAAGTCGCACCCCGTTCGGAGACTGAAATGACCATCAAGGAAATCTTCGCCTCCATGGAGTACGGCCCCGCCCCCGAAAGCAATGCCGAGGCCTTGGCTTGGCTGGCCAAACACAAGGGCAGCTTTGGCCATTACATCGACGGCGCGTTCACCGCCGCAGAGGCCCCCTTTGACACAAAGAACCCCGCCACCGGGGCCACGCTGGCGCAGGTGTCCCAAGGCTCGGCCCAATCCGTCGATGCCGCCGTCAAAGCCGCCGCCCGCGCCTTTCCCAAATGGTCCCGCACGTCGGGCGCACAGCGCGCAAAAATCCTCTACGCCCTCGCCCGCCTTATGCAAAAGCACAGCCGCCTGTTTGCCGTGCTGGAAACCATGGACAACGGCAAACCCATCCGCGAAAGCCGCGACATCGACATCCCCCTTGTCGCGCGGCATTTCTACTATCACGCAGGCCTCGCTCAACTCCTCTCCACCGAAAAGCCCGGCCTTAGCCCCCTTGGCGTTTGCGGCGCGATCATCCCGTGGAACTTCCCTCTCTTGATGCTGGCGTGGAAAGTCGCCCCTGCCCTTGCCGCAGGCAATACGGTCGTGCTGAAACCCGCCGAATACACCCCCCTCACCGCGCTGCTGTTTGCCGAAATCTCACGCGAGGCAGGCCTGCCCAAGGGCGTCTTGAACATCATCACCGGCGATGGCGACACCGGGGCCGCCCTTGTTGACCATCCGCAAGTCGCCAAAATCGCCTTCACCGGCTCCACCTCCGTCGGCAAACGCATCCGCCAAGCCACCGCTGGTCAGGCCAAGGCGCTGACCTTGGAACTGGGCGGCAAATCCCCCTACATCGTCTTTGACGATGCCGATATCGACAGCGCCGTCGAGGGCCTTGTTGATGCGATCTGGTTCAACCAAGGTCAGGTCTGCTGCGCCGGATCCCGCCTTTTGGTCCAAGAAGGCATCGCTGAGCGCTTTCACGAAAAACTGAAACGCCGGATGGATGGCTTGCGCCTCGGCGACCCCCTCGACAAATGCATCGACATCGGCGCGATCATCGATCCCGTCCAACTCGACACCATCACCAAACTGGTTGACGCCTCTGATGGCACCATCTACCGCGCCGCCAGCCCCGTTCCGCAGGGCTGCTTTTACCCGCCCACTCTGATCACCGGCCTCTCCTCAGCCTCCCCCTTGATGCAAGACGAAATCTTCGGCCCTGTGCTGGTCAGCATGACCTTCCGCACCCCGGCCGAGGCGGTGGAGCTTGCCAACAACACCCGCTACGGTCTTGCCGCCACGCTGTGGTCTGAAAACATCAACCTCGCCCTAGATATCGCGCCAAAACTCCGCGCCGGGGTGGTCTGGATCAACGCGACCAACCTGTTTGATGCCGCCGCAGGCTTTGGCGGCGTGCGCGAAAGCGGCTTTGGTCGTGAGGGCGGATGGGAAGGGCTGATGGCTTACCTTCGCCCCGACACCAAACCCAAACCCGCCCGCGCCATCCCTGCCATGCCGGAACCCAAAACCCCGGATGCGCCCGACCTGGACCGCACCGCAAAGCTGTATATCGCCGGAAAACAAGCCCGCCCCGATGGCGGCTATTCCCGCGCGGTCTGGTCGCCCAAGGGCAAGCTGCTTGGTCATATCGGCCTTGGCAACCGCAAGGATATCCGCAACGCGGTAGAGGCCGCACAAGCCGCCAAAGGCTGGGCCAAAACCACCGCCCACACCCGCGCGCAGATCCTGTATTACATCGGCGAAAACCTCTCGGCCCGCGCGGCGGAATTCGCCGCTCGCCTGAAAGACATGACCGGCAAACCGGGTCAGGCAGAGGTGGCCGCCAGCATCGACCGCCTTTTCACCTACGCCGCCTTTGCCGACAAATACGAAGGTGCCGCCAAGCCCGTGCCCATGCGCGGCCTTGCCCTTGCCCTGCCCGAACCCCTTGGCGTCATCGCCGCCCTGTGCCCCGATGAAGCCCCCCTGCTGGGCCTTGTGTCCGCCATGGCCCCCGCCATCGCGATGGGCAATACCTGCGTGCTGGCGCCCTCAGACCCCTTCCCGCTGGCGGCCACCGATTTCTATCAGGTGCTGGAAACCTCTGACCTGCCCGCAGGCGTGGTGAATATCGTCACCGGCGCGCATGCCGACCTTGCCAAACCCATGGCAGGCCATATGGACATCGACGCGATCTGGTCTTTCGATGCCACCCCCGCCGCCCTGATCGAACGTGAAAGTGCCGGAAACCTGAAACGCACCTGGGTCACCAACGGCCAGTCCCGCGATTGGATGGCCCATGACGCCCGCGCCTTTCTGGCCCGCGCCACCGATATAAAAACGGTCTGGGTGCCTTACGGCGAATGACCCTGCGCCCCCGCCTGCGCAGCCTGTATCAGGGCAATGACGAGGCGGGTGACCGCTTTCGCTATGCCCTTTTGGCGTTCGATGTCCTGACGGTGGCCTATCTGATCGCCACGTCCTTCGTGCCGCGCGGCTTTCACACCGTGGCCATCGACGTGTCGATCGGCTTTGTCTTCCTGGTTGATGTGCTGGCCCGGTTGTGGATCTCAAAACGCCCGCTAAAGGATCTGTTCAGCCTGTGGGGCATCGCCGATGTGCTGGCGGTAGTGTCGCTGCTGCTTCCCTTCTGGGGCGAAGGGCTGGCGTTTTTGCGGGTGCTGCGACTTTACCGGGTGTTTCACTCCGAACAGACCCTGCGCCAGTTGCGCGAAGATATCCGTGGCTTTCGCCGCAACGAAACCAGCCTGCGGGCGGCGGCCAATCTACTGATCTTTGTCTTTGCGATGACGGCCTTGGTCTACCAAACCCAAAACAGTGTGAACCCGGCCATCACCAACTATTCCGATGCGCTTTACTTTACCGTCACCACGCTGACGACGACCGGCTTTGGCGACATCACCCTTGTCGGCACCTCTGGCCGCTTGCTGGCTGTGGCGATCATGATCGTCGGGATCTCGCTGTTCTTGCGGCTGGTCCAAGTGCTGCTGCGCCCACCCAAGGCGGAATTCCCCTGCCCCAACTGTGGCTTGCAACGCCATGACCACGACGCGGTGCATTGCAAGACCTGCGGGATCGTGCTGAATATTCCAGACGAAGGCCGCGACTGAGGGGTTTTTTGAGTATTTGGAAAAGGGCAAATACAAGCCCCCTTACACTTTGATCAAACTCAGCCAATCTGCCAAGGCCTGCGCCACCTCTTGCCGCTCACCGCCTGTTGCATCCTAATCGCGCAACGCAACCGTCCAAGGCAGCGGCAACCCCGCAGGTGTCAGCCGGAGCGCGCGCAATTCGCCCCGCAGCAGACGCGGCCGCACCACCCAGTGCGACAGGATCGAAATGCCCAACCCCGCCGCCACCAGCTCCATCACCGCCTCGGGCAAGGCGATGTTCATCAGCCGTTTGGGGTAATGCCCACCGGGGCGGAAAAAGGCGTCATATTCAAAGCCGGGCAGGATTTCGGAACTATAGGTCACATGCGTCTCATCGCGCAGATCGGCGGCCTCGATGCTGTCACGCCCGGCCAACCGGTGGTCCGGGGCCACCACGCAGACCAGCTCATCTTGCAGGCTGGTCAGGGCGGTGATGCCGCGTTGCGCAACCTGCCCCGGCATTAGCAGAATATCGACCGTCTCATCGCGCAGATGGGCCAAGGGTTGGTGCGTCGCCTCCCCCACCACTTCCAGCTTTGTTTGCGGATAGCGAGCGGAAATATCACCCATAAAGCGCGGTAACCAATTGTAATTGCTATAGGTTCCCACCCCCATCCGCACCACGGACCCAACCCCGCGCCCGATGCGACTGGCGTCAATCTCGGCCCGTGCCAGCTCATCCATGATACGCGTGGCCGATTGGCCCAGCCGTTCCCCCGCCTCGGTCAACCGCAACCCAGACCCCACCCGCAGGGTCAGATGTATCCCCAACCGCCGCTCCGCCTCGCGCAAGCGGTGCGAAATGGCCGAGGACGTGATCCCCAGATGAGCCGCCGCCGCCGTGGCCGATTGCCACCGCGCCAAAGCCTGCAAAACCGCCAGATGGCGGATTTCTAGCCGCGCCAATAGATGTTGAGAGTTGCTCAAAGAATTCCGCCCTATTTTTCACTATTCTCAACAAAGGCTTTGACTACTGTCAAGCACAACACAGCGCTGGATGAGGGCGACATGACCAGGATCACCGACCTGAAGGGCTTCTCCTACCCCTCGCCCAAAGGCATCTCGAACGTCGTCGGCAACCTGCCTTGGCATTTCGTCACCGAACATATGTGCATCGCCTACCGATCAGACCCCGCCGCCATCGCGGCCTACCTGCCCGAACCGCTGGAACCCAGCAGCGAGCCTGATCTCGTGATCGTCGATTTCGGCAAATGGTATAGCCTGTGGGATCAGCCCGAGCAGGCCATCATCAACCCCGAACGCACTTGGTATCAAGAAACCGTCCATTGGATCGGCTGCCGCTATCAGGGCCAAGACGCGCGGTTTTGCGTGCAGACCTGGGTGAACAAGGATTTCAGTCTGGTTCGCGGCATGATCATGGGCTTCAACAAGCGCTTTGGCGAAACCTATAAATCCACCTACCACCCGAACAACCCCGGCATGCCCACCCTTGGCCCCGGCACCAGCATGGGCGCCTATTGCACCAGCCATGGCGAGCGTCTGTTTGAGGGCCGCTTGGATATCGAACGCGCCATTCCCTATGACAACATCCCCGCGCTGATGCGCTGGCCGCAAATCAACCTGCGCTATTTCCCGTCGATGGACCCGTCGGGCAAGCCTGCGGTGTGTGAGTTGCTCCAGATCGAAGCCACCGATTTCCGCAAGGGCGTGGCGTTTGAGGGCAAGGGCCATCTGAAACTTCTGCCTTCGGTGCTGGAGGAACACACCAACCTTGAGGTGCGCGAGATCATTGGCGGCACGTATTTTGAGAATGGCTGCACCATCACCGGCGGCAAGGTTTTGCACAGCTGGGTCTGACCCGAACCCTTAGCCTACAGGCGCAATAATGACCGCCCAACCCTTGCAAAAAACCCGCTTTTTGCCGCGTTTTGATGATGGCAACGGCTGGTTTAATATCCTGCCCCCGCCGCCACCCGCCCGCGAGTTGCAAGGCGACCATTCCGCCGATTGGATCGTGATCGGCGCAGGCTATGCGGGCCTGTCCGCCGCCCGCACCCTTGCCGGCCATTTCCCCGATCAGCGCATCGCGCTGGTGGATGCAGACCGCGTGGGCCGTGGCACCTCTGGCCGCAATGCCGGTTTTGCCATCGATCTGCCCTTCTTGGGCGAAGCCAAGGGCGATCTGGCCCGCGCCAAACGCATACTTGCTTTGCACCGCGCCGGGCAGGCTGAGTTGGACCGTTTGGTGCAAGACTACGCCATCGATTGCCAATGGAAGCAGCGCGGCAAATATATGGTCGCGGTGGGTGACCGGGCGATTGGTATCCTGAACAAAACCCAAGAAATGCTGATGGCCTTGGGCGTCGAAAGCACGCCCTTGCAGACCGAGGCGCTGAAAGACTGCTTGGGCATCGGCCATTATCGCATGGGGCTTTATTCCCCCGGCACCTATCTGATGAACCCTGCCGCGCTGACCCGTGGCCTTGCCGTCAGCCTGCCGGAAAATGTTGATCTCTATGAGAATTCCCCGGTCACCGCCCTCAGCATGGCCCCGACAATCCACCTGCAAACCCCCAAAGGAACCCTGCGAGGCCGCGGCATCATCCTGGCCACCAATGGCTTTACCGAGGCTTTTGGTGTCGCCCGCAATAGCATGTTCACCCTGATGTCCTTTGCCAGCCTCACAGCCCCCCTCTCGAATGCCACGCCCTTGGGCGGCACTGGCGATTGGGGCGTGCATCCGGTTGGGGCCGCAGGCGCCACCATCCGCCACACCCAAGATAACCGCATCTGGCACCGCATCGGCTTTGCCCATTCCGCCACGGTTAGCAGCACCCCCGCCGCCCTTGCCCGCCACCGCCGCCGCCACATTTCCGACTTCAAACGCCGCTTTCCGGGGCTGGGAGAGCCGCAATTCCAACACACCTACGCCGGTGGCCTGTGCATGTCGCGCAACACCGAACCTTTGTTCCAAAAGCTGTCTGACACCGCCTTTGTTGTCGCCTGCCAGAACGGCATTGGCGTTTCCAAAGGCACCATCCATGGCAAGCTGATTGCCGATTGGGCCGCCGGCAAATCCTCAGACCTCCTAAACCACGCCCGCGCCTACGGCACCCCCTGCCAGCTCCCGCCAGAGCCATTTCTGGGCATCGGAGTCTCCCTACGGCTGAAACTGGAAGCCTGGAAAGGACGCATGGAATGAACGTGTCGCAAGAGCCGATGATCGCAACGGCCCGCCCGGTCGCAGAGCCCGCCACCCGCCGCGCGCGGCGCGGTCCCCGCGTCAAAGGCGCGCTGACCCAACTGCCTTGGGGCCCGATGCGCAACCCCGTCGCCCCGGTTGAGGTGCTAAGCCTTGATCAGATCGAAACCATCCGCCTCACCTCCCTGCGCCTTCTGGCCGAGACGGGGATGGAGATGCACGACCCTTGGGCCCGCGACGTGATGAAAGCCGCCGGGTGTGATGTGGATCACGGCACCATGCGCGTGCGCTTTGACCCCGCCTTTGTGGAAACCCAAATCGCCAAAGCCCCGTCGCAATTCACCCTTCGCGCCCGCAACCCGGCCCATAACCTGACCCTTGGCGGCAATACCATCAACGTGGGCTCTGTCATCGGCCCGCCCTATTGCAGCGATCTGGACCGCGGCCGCCGCACCGGCAACACCGAAGACGTCCGCAACTTTGTGCGCCTTTTGCAGTCGCTCAACTCCATCCACTACCTCTACGGCACCCCGTTCGAGGCGATGGATCTGCCCCCCGAAACCCGCCACCTGCAAGGCTATCTGAACGGGATCGAGCTGACCGATAAAGTCTGGGGATCGTGGATGCTGGGCCGCTTTCGCGCCACTGATGCCATCAACATGGCCTGCCTTGCCTTTGATACTGACCGCGATGGCTTGCAGGCCAACCCCGCTCTTATGGGCAATATCAACACCAACTCGCCGCTTGTCCTAGACGCCGCAATGACCCATGGCGCCCGCGCCTTTGCCGAATGCGGCCAAGCGGTTGTCGTCACCCCCTTTACCCTTGCCGGTGCAATGGCCCCGGCCACCATGGCGGGCGCGCTTGTCGGCCAAAACGCCGAAGCCCACGCCGCCATCGCACTTCTCCAAACCGTGCAACCCGGCATGCCTTGCGTCTACGGCTCCTTCACCTCCAACGTTGATATGCGCACCGGCACGCCCGCTTTTGGCACGCCCGAATACGCCAAAGCCGCCTTTGCCTCCGGCCAGCTCGCCCGGTTGCAAGGCCTGCCATGGCGATCGTCCAACGCCTGTGCGGCCAATGTCGAAGACGCCCAATCGGCCTATGAAAGCCAGATGTCGATCTGGTCGACGGTGATGAGCCATTGCAACCTGATGATCCATGGCGGCGGCTGGCTGGAAGGCGGCCTGACGGCTTCGTTTGAAAAGTTGATCCTCGACGCCGAGATGTTGCAAATGATGACCAGCATGCTAGAGCCGATCCAGGTCGATGACGCCACTTTGGGCCTGTCCACCTTTGCCGAAGTCGGCCCCGGCGGCCATTTTTCCGCGCGGCAGACACCATCAGCCGCTATGAAACCGCCTTTTATGCCCCGCTGGTCTCTGATTAGAGCAATTATGAAAACTGGCGTGACCGCGGCTCGCTGACCGCCGCCCAACGCGCCAATGGCGTCTGGAAAAAGCTGCTGAAAGACTATAAAGCCCCCGAAATGAACCCCGATCAACTGGCCGATCTGACCGCCTATGTGAACCGCCGCACGGTGGAAATTGCCGCCGGGATCGATGCCGAATAACCCCCGCAAAGGAACCCCATGACAGGCGTAAAACTCTTTCGCAAAGCCGATCAGGATCTGGTCCCCGGCCCCTCGGGTGCCGCCGTCCAAGGGCTGGTCAACACCTCGCTCACCCCGCGCCTTGGCGCGGGAATCGGCGTATTCCAGGACTGCAAAATGGAATGGACTGTCACTTACGACGAAGTTCTGTTTATCTTAGAGGGCGAATTCCGTCTGAAAACCAAAGACGGCACCTTTCACGCGGGCCCCGGCGATACGCTGTGGATCCCCGAAGGCACGTGGCTGGTCTATGAGGCCGATGCGCCCGTGACCTTCTTTTACACGGTGGCCCCGCCAGACCGCTCACCCTCGACCCAGATTGCCAAGGCCCATCCAACCACGCCACCAACCCCATAAGCTGCCACTCCAATCAAATGACAACAGGGATGTCACAAATGCAAAACCCAACCCACCCCGGAGCCGATATTTACAGCCAAGAGGCCCGCTCAGGCCGCCTCAGCCGTCGCGAATTCCTAACCCGGGCAACCGCCCTTGGCGTCTCGGCCACCGCCGCTTATGGCCTTTTGGGTCTCACCGCCCCCGCCGCACAGGCGCAATCCACCATGGGCGGCACCCTGCGCATGGCGATGGAAACCAAGGCGCTGAAAGACCCACGCACCGCAGATTGGGGCGAGATTTCAAACTTCTCGCGCGGCTGGCTGGAATACATGGTCGAATATGAAAATGACGGCTCCCTGCGCGGCATGTTGCTGGAAACATGGGAAGCCAATGACAACGCCAGCGAATACACCCTGAACGTCCGCAAGGGCGTGAAGTGGAACAATGGCGATGATTTCACCGCCGCCGATGTGGCCCATAACATTACCCGCTGGTGCGATGGCAACGTCGAAGGCAACTCGATGGCCGGGCGCATGGCCTCCTTGCAAGATGAGGCGACCAAGCTGGCCCGCGATGGCGCCATCACCGTCGTCGATGACCACACCGTCAAACTGGTTCTGAACGCCCCCGACATCACCGTGATCGTCGGCATGGCCGATTACCCCGCAGGCGTCGTGCATCAAAGTTATGGGCACCTCTATAAATTGCCCCACCGCCCACACTGCGGTATGGTGGGACAGTGAACTGGCGGTGGGGATGCGGCGATGGCGCAGATGGGTTTTTTCGATCTTTCGGACCGTTACGCGAGTCTGGATGCCAAGAAGGACCCGCTGGTCGAGATTGACACCGTCGTGCCGTGGGAGG
>Ga0209390_10004878_pt1 | contig 19664 bp, 15 predicted proteins | sample BON01_FD_187212 | JGI IMG/M metagenome (GOLD analysis project Ga0209390, IMG submission 187212) | Freshwater microbial communities from Lake Bonney liftoff mats and glacier meltwater in Antarctica - BON-01 (SPAdes) (version 2) | ecosystem: Environmental > Aquatic > Freshwater > Ice > Glacier...
ACCCCGCGCGCTCAAACGACGGCCCAAAAACTATCAACTTCTCACAAGCCATCGCCACGTCTTCAAAGAGGTCCAACACCGCTCAAGTGCCTACCGGAAGAAATCCTCTAAATCCGCTTAAGTCCGTGCCATTCGTGCCAGCCAATCTTCAGGGCTCGCTGCGGCCACTGGGTTCTTGCTCGGTAAGGGGATGTCTGGATGGTTTGGTGTTGCGCACCACTTTGATATCGGGTTGTGTTTCCAAATTGACGTCGGGTGATTTTGGGCGGATTTCCACGCTTTCATCGAGTTTTGTGACCAGTGGGGTCGTACTTTGCGGAGCGCGTGATGATGGGATTGGCAATTTTGGGTGGAACCCGTTCTCTGGTAGGGTTTTCTGGAGGGATGGACAGAGGCTCTTGATGAAACCTCTGTTTTCCAGGGATTACGATGTGAGAGACTGAAACATGCCTGGCATATTTTTCGGCGAAGCACCCTCGCCCTCCAAGATTCCTTCTATGTCCGGCAAACCACCAAAATCGAATCACACAACACCTCAATCTCTCGCCCTTCCTGATAGTTCTCATATCCGATCCATCACTCCCGACCTTGACCCGCATATTGAATGTTCTTATGAACACTCACTGTGCCATCCGTCTACCAGCCCCGCCGCCCCCGTGCCTCGCCACTCTGGCAAATCATCCATCACGGCTGGGACCAATTCCTCGCCCTCTACGAAAAATTTCACCGCAAATCCCTCGGCTCGCTCGACCCCGCCGCCGTCGCCACCGTCCAATCCTTTCTCCGCTGCGGCGACCTCGCCTCCGGCTTCACCCGCCTCCAGTGCACGGATTGTGGCCACGAACGCCTCCTCGCCTTCACCTGCATCCGCCGTCGCCAAAGGCTATGGCGGACAGGAAGGCCGCCACCTCTGCCCGTCCTGCCACCAGAGTCGCACCCGCACCCTGAGTGAGTGGATCGCCAACGCAGTCTGCCACGAAGTCCCCCACCGTCAATTCGTCTTCACCATCCCCAAGGTCCTCTGCGGCATCTTCCGCAAACGCCGCCACCTACTCACCCTCTTCTTCCACACCGCCACCGCCACCCTCCAGGACGCCTTTCGAATCCGCCTCGGCCTCCCCCAAGGTCGCATCGGAGCCATCGCCGGAGTCCACACCTCGCCGACTCAATGAAAATCGCGTGAGGCGCAGCCTTTTTACGCGATCACTTGGAACGCCACCAGCAAGACCGTCATCTATCGCTCCAAACGCCACCACACCACCAAGCGCAACTTCGAAATCTTCACCGCCCCTGACTTCATCGCCGTCGCTCTGCTCCACCTCCCACCAAAAGGCCAGCAAACCGTCCGCTACTTGTTACCGTGGCAGGCCATCAAGGAATGGATCCCCGACGACGAACCCGACCTCGATTGGTTCAACCGTCCACGGAATCCCTCCAATCCCGACCCAGACGGCATCGACTAAAGCCCAATGCCTTTAAGGGTTCGCGTACTTAAAAAAAGACTTGTACTCTATCGAACACCCCTCATCCTCTCCGGATGTTCTCCGCTCAATCGCTTCTGTTAGATTTCCCTCAGGCCTTCGCCCAGCTTCTCCCACAGGCGCTTTTTGACAAGTTGGCCAAGAAACATGGACCCAGAGGAGCCGGGAAACCGAGCCTCACTCTTTGGCAATGGTTCATGTCGAGAACCTTTCATGAGCTTCCCCGTGTCGGTAATTTCTCGGACAGTGTCAAGTCCATGACCCGGGTCTCCATCTCCGACAGCGCCCTCTCCCAGCGGGCGCAGTCCGTGGGTTGCCGCCTTTTCGAAGCCATCCTCCCGGCCGTTTTGAAGCCCCTGGCCCACCAAGAAAAACACCCGGAAGCCTTTCATGAAGGATACCGCCTCTGCGCGATCGACGGGTTGCGCTTCAATCTCCGGAACACCGAAATGATGAATGCCAAGGCGATCAAAAACCCCTGCAGCAAAGGGAGTGGAGAGCCCGCCTTCGCCCACCTTCTCGGAGTGGTGCTCGTCGAACTCGGTCATCATCAACCGCTGGGCGCAAGCTTCGGGTGGGACCTCAAAGGCGAACAAACCCACATGCGACGACTTTTTGAAAACACCGCCCTTCCTAAAAAATCTCTTGTCCTTTGCGACAGACTCTATGGAACTCCCTTAGTCATCTGGGATCTCAAACCCCGACTCAAAGAGAGTGAGAGTGAGATCCTGATGCGGGTGAAATCTTCGCCAAATTCCAAACGTCTGAAGAAACTCAGCGACGGCTCGTGGTTGGTGGAAGTCCCTGTGACTTATCCCAACTCGAAGAGAAAACAAGGCACCCTGATCCTGCGTGAAATCGAGGCTGAAATTCATTACGAAGGAAATGAGGAACCCTTCAAAATTCGCCTTTGGACTACCCTGTTGGATGAGAAGGCCCACCCGGCGAATACGCCAAGCTGCAACCTCTCTATGAAATGACCGAAATGGGCAGGGACCTCTTTAGTGACGAAGCTTTGGCGATCTATGCCCAAAGGATATTGGAAGACCTGAGCATCAGCGCATTGATCAAAAAACGACCGGGAAGAAGCTGTCCGAGAACCCTGAGGCAACCAGTGAAGAACTGGCCGAAAACGAAAAAGCCCACCTCGAGGATCCTCAAAAAAACAATCACGATCACGAACCCTTAAACGGAACTTCGGGGACTTTGTTTGGCGGATTTTGGGCTGTGAGCCTTGCGGTTTCTTGGTTTGAGGGGTTTAGGGGTCGGATTTAGTGATGGGGTTTCATGGCTACGCTCCCGGGAGCTTGAGGCCGAGGAGATCGAAGGCTTCCTTTTGCAAGGGGGTGGCCTGGGGGTATTTGAGGAAGGTGCCGGCTCCTTTGATTCTCGGACGGCAGATGACTTTGGTGAGGGTGCCGAGGCTTTCTAAGAGGGTGCGGAAGCTGTGGACGGTGTGGAGGCCGGAAAAATGGGGTCAGGGTGCAAAAATTGACAGAAATCCCCGCTCCCCTACGCTCCGTTCATGCCAAGGAGTCTCCGTATTGAATTCCCCGGTGCCTATTACCACGTGATGGCGCGCGGCAACCGGCGGGAGACGATTTTGACGACGACGACCGCCAGTTTTTCCTCGCCACCCTGTCTGAGGCTTGCGCGATGACCGGCTGGCGGGTGCACGCTTGGGTGCTGATGGGAAACCACTACCACCTCTTTATCGAGACGCCCGAGGCCAATCTGGTGGCTGGCATGAGCTGGTTGCAAAACACCGTCACCCGACGCTACAACGTCCGGCACCAGGCATGGGGCCGCCTGTTTGGCGACCGTTACAAGGCGGTGTTGGTGGAGGGTGCGGACACCTACCACTACCGGACGCTGGCCGACTACATCCACCTCAATCCGGTGCGGGCGCGGTTGGTCGTGCCGAAGAAGGGCCAAAGCGTGTTGGACTATCGATGGGGCAGCGTGGCGGGAGGTTGGGCCTTGCCAGCCGGGAAGCGCCCGAAATGGTTGGCCGCGGAGGAGGGGCTGAAACGCTTCGATCTGCCGGGACTAAGGTGCCAGACAAAGTATAGCTACGATTCGGCGTAGTCATCGTAGTTGAAACGGTTTCCGAGGATCGGAGTTTTTTGAAAATGGGGAAGATTTCACGGTTTTCAAAGTGTTTTGGTCTCAAATCCAGCCTCCTAACGTCGGGGCAATGTTCAGAGCGTGCGGGCTGTCACGCCTCCTGCGGCCATGGCCTTTTGACTGCGGCTTCGCCTTGCCCTGCGGGCACTCCTCCGGGGTGTCTATCTCCGCTTCGCTTCGATTCACAACATCCGTAATCCGTCGCCGTGCCTTGTCGGGTGGGTTTTCTGAGACAGACAAGTTGACGGGATTCTTGCAACCACGTTGAAATCCTATTCCCAAGATGTTCGGCGTAAATATTGCCAGACAATTTGCAGCGCGACCCCACTGGTCACGAAACCCGATGAAAGCGTGGAAATCCGCCCAAAATCACCCGACGTCAATTTGAAAACATAACCCGATATCAAAGTGGTGCGCAACACCAAACCATCCAGACATCCCCTTACCGTAGGGCATTTGCTTGGCGGAAAATTTTTTCCGTAGCTACAAGGATTCTCTCTAACACCTGTTAGACGGCGATCCTTTACGTTCAACGAATTTTAACAGCCAAGCAATCGCCCTACCCCTTACCGAGCAAGAACCCAGTGGCCGCAGCGAGCCCTGAAGATTGGCTGGCACCTTGAATTATGGTCTCCACAGTCCCGAAGGGACGCACACGTATTGGTTCCATAGTCCCGAAGGGACGCAGGCATTTAGCCGCCAGCCTGGGCTGGCGGTCCCAAGCACCATCGATTCAGGAAGCTCCGAAGGTGCGCAGGCAGACCACGCATCTTTGGGCACACGCGTCAAGGAGACCCACAGCTTCCCGCAAAGCGGGTCAATCCCCGGCAGGGGGGACAGAAGGTAGCCGTGGGTGAAGCCCACGGTTTGCGGTTCGGAAGGGATGGGCACCCCGGCAGGGGCGCGAGAAAATATGGATCAAGGAAACGATCAGGCGTTCTGCCTTCGCATGGCAAAAGGGATACGGGGCTTTTACCGTCGGGTCGCCGGGATTAGAAAAAGTCCGTGACTACGTGCTCAACCAAGTTCTTGGACCCCTCCGGGGTTAAGATGCTCACTTCGTTGAGCGGCGACCACTCCTTGACGCCACTGCGTGCTTGAACCCCTTTTGGTTTCAGTGCATGCTACGCACACACAAGCTGGCACTGGACAACCGGTTACCCGCCCCGAGTCGAAATGACCTACGTGACTCCAACCTTGATCCGTGTTGCGGCGCGGCGCTTCCGGTAGCCGGTGCCACACCTCGCGGGTGCAGGACAAAATAGTTAAGGCGGTTTAGTTGGTCCATTGGAGGTTTTTGCGGCGTTGGGTGGCGAGGATGGGTTTGCGGGCTTGCCAGGCGGCTTCGAAGTTGGGGCCGAGGATCTGGCAACGGATTCCCAGGAGGGCCTCGGACCCGGTCTCGCCCCAGAACATTCCGGATTGCTTCATGCGCCGGCCGACGACGGTTTTGCATCCGGCTTCGATGACTCCGCTGCCGATGAAGTATCCTTTTTCCCGGAAGTGGCCGTAGCGGGTGCGCCGGGCGTTGGTCTCGAAGTATTCCATCTCTCGACGGACGGTTTCGAGTTGCTCGGAGGTCATTTGGTCACTCCGTTTTTTGAGGAGTCGGCGGGCGGAGGTGAGGATGGGTTTGATGCTGGTTCTTTTGAGTTTTTTGGCCCAGCGGGTTTGGAAGGATCCGGCTTTTTTGCTGCCGGGGCCTTCGAAGGCTCCGGCGAGGGTTCCGAGGTGTTCGGCGGCGTGGTAGAAGTCGAGGATTTGGACGGCTCCGGGGAAGTTGAGGCGGGCGTTGTTCCAAATCCAGGGGGCTCCGTCTCCGAGGTAGACGGTTTGTTCTATTCTTCCGTGACCCCGGCGCAGGGCCTCGTCATGGAGGAGGGTTCCGATTTCGCGGCAGCCCCCCATGGTGCCGATGGAGCTGGTGGAGGCGGGGTCGCGGACGGGTTCGGCGTTTTCGTCGGTGGTGGTTTGGGTGAAGACGCAGCCGAGTTTGGCTTCGCGGGTTTTGGCTCCGCCGTCGGTCTGTTTTCCTTTGTTGCCTTCGAGTTCTTCCTTGCGGAAGGGGATGCCGGTGCCGTCGCAGGAGACGTAGAGGATGGCGGGTTTTTCTTGATCAGAAGGCGGGGTTTCGGGCGGAAGGGTGGCGAGGGCTTGCGCGAGGCCGGGGCCGAGGTCGCCGATGAGCCGGTCGAAGCGGCGGCTGTCGAGGGTGAGGCCGGTGTAGGCCAGCAGGTCTTCGGCGGCTTGAAAATACGAACCGCTTTGGCTGCTGGCGCGGCAAATGAGTCGGGCGAGGGCGGGGGTGGTTTTGCGGGTGAGGTCGAGGGTGTGGTCAAGGGGGGCGTATCCGGTTTTGGCTTTGCGGTGGTGGTGGTAATTTCGGTTCAGGGTGATGGTTCCGAAGAGGGTTCTGACTTGGAGGGGACGCTGTGCGTGGATGGTTTCGTGGGGGCGGGGCGGCTGTTCGTCGGGGATCAGGGCGCGGTCGTTGAGGAGGCGTTCGACGATGCGGCGGGCGTCCCGGAAGAGGGCGTCGCGCAGGCCGGGTTCGAGCCAGTCGGTCAGGTTTTGGGCTCCTTTTTCTTCGTGGAGGCGCGCGGGGATTTGCGCGAGGAAGGTTTCGGTTTCGCGGTATTTTTCTTCGAGGCTTGCTTCCCGGAGTTTTTTTTTGAGCCGGGGTCGGCTCCCCGGGGGCCGGGTTTTTGAGCGGAGGCGGCCCGTTGCTCTCTTCCTTCAGCGATGGCGAAGGTGGTGAGCTCTGCGACGAGCCGTTGGAATTCCTCTCCTTGTTCGAGGTGGCCGCGCAGGAGATCGACTTGGTCGGCGGGGATGCGGGAACTTCGGTTGGCTCCGTTTTCCCAGCACTGGTGTTTATAATAGGGGCCGTTGCGGACGACGCCCTTTCCATCGGAGGTCGGGCGTTCGCGGTATTCTTCCTTGAGGGTGCCAAGCTCGATGGCATTGATTTTGGCAAGGCTGGCGAGGATTTCATCGCGGTGGGACGGGGAACTGGAGGTATCAGACATGCATCCAATATGTCTAGGTAGCTAGACATGATCAAGGCCAAATAAAAAGAAGGCTGGACGGTGGTTCTGATTTGTAGAACGACAATTAAAACTGAACCCCAACGACAGCTGTGGAACACACTCGCCGGTCGTCAATCTTTCCCAACACAACCGCAGGGAGGGTCCTTATCGGCTGTGTTGGGAAAGAATGATGACCTCTCGATTTGGCCGTGGAACAATTCATTTTCTAATTGTCGTCGAACTCAATTATAGTTGTCGTCAGACAAACATTTCCTCGAGGATCTCTCCGACGCGGACGTACCCCTGCGATACGAACAACCTCACCCGGGATGGGGTGGTGGGAGTGGTGGACACAGGGATGGACTTTACAACATCGGTGATATTGATGGCGATGGCTTTAGCGAAATCGCTGGAAGACAGTTCAGCCAGGAACTCTGGGGGCTCGTGGTTTTTTCAACCGGTACAGGTGAGCAACTCTGGCGGCAGTCGACATTCGATGAACAGCGTGCCGTTGCTACTTATTTTTGTGATTCGATTGGAGACATCGACGGGGATGGAGTGAGGGATATTGTGTCGGAATCGTACCGCTACACTGATGTAGGAGTCGATCCCAACGAATCACGGATCATCGTTTTTTCAGGAAATGATGGAGAGATCCTCTCCAGGAAGTTGATGGCGTCGTCGCCTCGCCTATTTGGCATTTACCGTGGGGATGCTTCGACCGTGGATGATCTGAATGGTGATGGGATCCTGGAAATTGCGTTGGTTGATGATCACGCGGGACCTGGCCGCGTGGGTCTCTATTCCTATGGACCCGGCCCGACAAACTATCTCGGTGAGGATTACGTGCCCAGACTGGGCTTTGTGCAGGACGACGACCAGCGCTTCGTCGTCTGGCCCGCAGTCGTCGATTCACCCATCGTGGAGACGTCTACGGATCTGCAGGAATGGGAAGCGCTTTTCGATGAAGCGCCACCCCACAACCGTTTTCCCCTGCCAGAAGAGTTCGAGTCGGGCACCCGCTACTTCCGCCTCCGCTATCAACGCCCCGAGCAGTGATCGGGCGCGGTGAACGGGGGGCTGATAATCCCGAAGAAATTCTCGCACAGAGGCACGGAGGCACGGAGGCACAGAGAAAAAAGCTTACCTGAATCGCGTCAGTTCGCCAGCCGATGGATATCATCCTTAAGAAGCTCCGCACCAAAATTGATGAGCAGGCCAAGAGGCAGCGTTGCTAGTTTGATATAGGTGATGGTTTGCTTGCGATGCAGCGGCGAGGTCCTCTTGTCGACTTCAATTCCACCAGCACAAGTTCATTCACGATGAGATCAGCACGGAAGCTGTTGTCAATGACGTGCCCGTCCCATGAAACAGGAATTGGCACTTCCGTGTCCACTTGCAAACCCACTTTTCTCAATTCATAAGACAAGATTCGATGATACACGGATTCCAACAAACCCGGGCCTAGAGCTCGATGGATGTGGAGCGCTCGGTCGATAATGTGACCAGATATATCGTTCATTTCCATGCCCGTAATCCTCTGTGCCTCCGTGCCTCCCTGCGAGCTATTAGACAAGAGGTGAACTGTTTTCGCCATTTTCTGGTCAAACGGCGAAACGTTTCCCGATATTTTCTTCTTAGAGGGATGAACAGAGACGTTTCTCGACCCTGGCGCTCATTGGCCAGGCACCGATCGTCTCGTAACCGAACCATCGACCAAAGAACCATGAAAACGATATCCACTGAAGCCTTCTTCGCCCTGTCCCGCCGCAAAGCCATCGTCCTGACCGGCGCTGCACTGTTTTCTCTCACCGCCAGCCCTGCCCTCGGCAAAAAGGGCGGGAATGGCGGAGGCCCGCCACCGAACCCGGCACCCGTCGAATACCAACTGACCTGGATTCCTGGGATCAACGACGGGCACATGCGTATCTATGACTGCAACACGGCTGGAATCGCGGTGGGCAGCTACGACGACGAGACGGGAACAACTAAACCGTTCTGTACCACTGCTGACGGCGTGATCACCCCACTCGACAACTGGTGGGTCCTTCCTCCGGGCTACGAAGGCTGGCGCGTGATGGGACATGAGATGCAAATCAACGAGGCCAATACGGTATGTGGGGTCATCACCAACGATCAAACCTCGGAGTACAAACTCTTTCTGGCCAACCTCTCCGATACCGATTCGCTTGAGCCTGTCGGGTCCATTCTTAGTAGCAAACCGTGGTGGGTCTACATGAATGAGCATGGGGACGTCGCCTTTAGGACCCACGCCGCTAGGACCATCACCACTGAAACCTTTACATGGGACACCACGCTGTACCTCTACGTGCGATCTCTCGACAAGATGTTCGGCTGGGAGCAGACCGTTGGCGACTTCACGCCAACCGGTATCAATGACAACCTCCAGGTCTCCTTGGTCTATAGCGATTATGACGAACAATTTGGCAACCCAAGGACAGCGACAGGTCCCAGCTTCCATGGATCTGGTCTCCTCACCTTCATTACCTATGATGTAGAGAAAGATGAAGCCGTGATCGTGATAGAAGATCTTGGCACCGCCGGGACCATCGAGGAGCCGATGACGGTGCCCTGGGGGGGGATCAACAACGCGGGAACGGTGTTCGGTTACTTTGAAACCGAAGCTCCGAGGATCAGAATCCGTAGCGGTAGAATGGTCAGCCGTTCGGCAAACACCACCGCTGGCTTCATCGTTGCGGATGCCGAAACATGGACCGAACTGGATGCGAGCTTGCCCATCGGAGGTTCAATATACAAGACGTCTCAATGGGGGGCCGGCTACGTTGCCGCCGCCTGCGCCCTGCGTGTCAATGAATTCGGACAAGTCGTGGGCGGCTACCAGGTGGTTGGCAGATACGTTAGCGAGGATCTTTGGCTGCTCGACCCCGAGGATGGCCTCTTCGATGTGAATGATCTGGTGGTGGGCAATGACGCCGATGTCGAGGCTTTCCGGGCCGCCTACCGATTTGGGTTCGTGCACATTACTGGGATCGACACGGTTACTGGGTACGGAATCATCTCGGGTATCGCCTCCTCTAGCGCAGGCTTTATCCTTACCCCCCGGCTCATTCAGCAACCGTAGCTCGGGTGGGGAGAAGAAATCTCTTCGCAACCACTGCAACGGACTGCCCGCCCGGGCAGTCCGTTGGCAGTCCGTCTTGGCCTGATCCTTCTGTTACGCCGATCAAATGACCCTGACGTCCCTTACACCACAAGCCCATCATCCAAGTGATTGCGTGGCCATCTACTCGGGGAAAGCACAGGTCGAAATCGGTCGCCTGCGCACCAGCGAACCGGTCTTGGGAAAAAATGAAACTTCATTAGAATGACGGAATAGGGGGTCATTTTTTTGACGCCCTGACCTGCCGAATCATGAGTGAACGAACCGCAGACCACCAATCCTTTCCTCCCACCCAGTGGAGTGTCGTGCTCTCGGCGCGTGCCGACGACAGCGAGGAGCGTTCGCGAGCCTTGCAGCAAATCTGTCAGACCTACTGGCACCCGATCTACGCCTACGCCCGCAAGCGCGGTTTTTCGCCTCCTGATTCCGAGGATGTCACCCAGGAGTTTTTCGCTGATCTTCTCCGGAAAAAGGAGTTTGAGAGCCTGCGGGAACGGAAGGGAAAGCTCCGGACTTTTCTCCTGGTTGCGGCGAGAAACTTCATGGCCAACGAGTGGCAGAAGAGGAAAGCCCAGAAGCGTGGCGGCGGCGTGACTGTCCTGTCTATCGATGTGAAGGACGCTGAGGATCACACCTGTCTGGAGCCGGCCGACAACCTTTCGCCCGAAACGGTTTTCGAGCGTCACTGGGCGTCTTCGATCTTGAATGCGGTGATGCAGCGCTTGCAACAGTTATACGAACTCGATGGCAAGGCCGAGGTTTTCGAAGCGTTGAAAGACCACCTCGGCCTGGGACGCGGGGAGCGGAGCTATCGGGAGATCGGCGACGGGCTGGGGATATCCGAGACCGCGGCCCGGCTCACGGTGCACCGCATGCGCAAGCGCTACCGCCAGTTCCTGCTTGAGCAGATCGCCAGCACGCTCGATCCCGAAGAGAGCGCCGAGGAGGAACTTCGCTACCTTTTCGGGGTGTTTCAGAGCTGAATTAAAACAGCCTGTCCTATGAATTTCATTTCCTCTGTCCAAGCAATTTTCCAGCACACCCACAAGTTCAAAACCCAAACCAAACCAACCAAACCAACCGACATGCACTTCATCCGTAGCAGCTATCTCAAAATCCTCAAGAGCGCCCGCAAGCTCCGCAGCCCAAAAGCAAATTCTAGCAACCCAGGAACCATGACCATAATGAAGCCCTTCCACCCACTCTACTGCAGCACCCTCTTTGCGATCTCAGCGGTGTTCCTCGCGGTTGGCGACGTGACCGCCGATACCATCGTCCAGGAAGCCTATCTCAAGGCTTCCAATGCTGATGAAGAAGATTGGTTCGGCGGATCGGTGGCACTGGACGGGGACACGCTGGTCGTTGGAGCGATCCGCGATGACAGCAGCGCAAGGGGCGTCAATGGCAATCAAAGCGACAACTCCTTTACTGCTAGGAATTTGCTTTTGGCGGGAGGGCCTTGAAGCCGCCCTTGGACCGGAGCGGAGGGGGGTGAAAGGGGGTTGGCTTCCAGGGAGAGGGCGAGGCCCATCTCGGACTGCTAGGAATTTGCTTTTGGCGGGAGGGCCTTGAAGCCGCCCTTGGACCGGAGCGGAGGGGGGTGAAAGGGGGTTGATAATTCCGGTCACCATCCCCGACGATTTGGTGATCCGTATTCCTTCTGATGATTTACCTGGCCGATGGTTTTCACATGTAATCGTAGCTCAAACGCAGCTTTTTGGCGACCGCTGGATCGCTGATGGTCAGTCAGCTGTTTTGGAGGTGCCGTGCGCCGTGACAAACGAAGAACACAATTATCTGCTCAACCCTTCTCATCCCGACTTCAAGTTGATCACTATCGAAGACGCTATGCCCTTTCGCATTGATCCCAGGCTCGAATAGGACAAAGATAAATCAGCAAGACGCGGGACACCCTCTGGAAAGAGGAAAGGGGAGTCGTCTGGTCTGCGGGTAGAGCGACCCTATCCCGGAAGCAGTCCATCACACAAGCGAAATTCGGGCACGCCACACGGGCGTGGGGCACCTACTTCTTCTTCATGGGCATTCCATTATTTAAATATGGATTTCAGAACCGCTCGCACTGGAAGCCTATAGTCGTGGCACCTGCGAAACCGCTGGCTACAATCTAGCAATTGTGTGGGAATAACAACGGCGACAGGAACCACCAGATTTTTGACCCACGGCGTCCCGTTCGATAACAACGAGGCCGAGCGCGATCTCCGGATGATAAAAACGCGATTAAACCTTTCCAATCCATAGGAGAAGCGGCTAAGCTGGGAGATTACAATGACACCCCGACTCCAGACCCCCCCCCGGTTTACTCTCCCCCTCTGCTTCGCCCTGCTCATTTTGGCCTCGCCCAGTCCGGCGGCTGCCGAATTTGCGATAACGGAAATCATGGCGGCCGCCGACGTCCTTTTTCCCGACGAGGACGGCGCGCCCTCCGATTGGATCGAGGTCACCAACGGCGGCGGCTCGGCGCTCTCGTTGGGCGGTTACTCTTTAACTAGCAACCCGGCCGATCTACGGCGTTGGGTCTTTCCCGATATCGACGTGGGCGCCGGAGCATCGGTCGTGGTCTTCGCTTCGGGAAAAGACCGAAGCGCTCCCGGTGGACAACTGCATACGAACTTCACCCTCGACCGCGGCGGGAATTTCCTCGCCCTCGTGAATCCCGACGGGACGAGCATCGCCTCGGATTTTGGTGCGGGATACCCGGAACAGTTCGCGCTGATCTCCTACGGCTCCGGGACCGCCGCCGCTATCACCCGCGAGCGTTTTGTAGCCTTTGGCTCGACGGGGAAATTCTTTATCGCCGAGGACGACACCTTGGGTGACAGCTGGAAGGGGTCGCCGACGACCTTCGACGACTCTGGCTGGACCGCGGCGCCCGCACCCCTCGGTTTCGATTCGAGCACCGGGAGCGGCCTCGGCCCGCACGTTGCCACCTGGATCAAAAGCGACATGCGGTCAATCAACGCCAGCGGCTATTTCCGTTTCCAGTTCGACTTCGACGCGGCCAGCAACGAGGTCGTCGCGATGCAGCTGAGCGTCACCATCGACGCGGGGTTCGTGGCCTACCTCAACGGCACCGAGATCGGCAGTTTCCGCAAACCCGACCCGTTCGCCTGGAACTCGGCGGCAAGCTCGTCACCAAACCGTCTCGACAGCGTGGTCGTGTCGACACCGATCGTGGTCGACGTGACATCCTTTCACCCTGATTTGCTCGATGGCGAAAACGTGTTGGCGATCCAAGGGATGGCCAGCAGCATCGGCTCCTCTGATTTCATCATCGACGCGGAGCTGACAGCCGACGTCCGCGACACCTCTGGCGGCCAGACTCTAGGCTACTTCGAGACCCCGACCCCCGGCGAGCCAAACGGCACGCTTAAGAGGCCGCCCCCGGCAGCGGTCGCCTTTTCCGAAGGTAGCAGGTTGTTCACCGATCCCTTCGAACTGACCCTTAGCTGCGCCACGCCGGGGGCGACGATCCGGTACACGACTGACCTGAGCGTGCCGTCGGACGACATCGGCGACCCCTCGCCCGAATACAGTGACCCGATCTCGATCGACGGCAGCACCCAAGTCCGTGCGCGCGCCTTTGTTCCAGGCTCCCTTGCCGGCCCAGCGAGCAGCGAGACCTTTCTTAAAATGTCGGCAGGGGTCGCAGCCTTCTCGTCTGACCTGCCGGTCGTCGTGCAATCGACCTTGGGAGGCGGTACACCGCCGGGTTCCGGGTCGACGACGCGTAAACCGTCCTACCTGTTCTTCTTCGAGCCCGACCCACAAACCGGGCGGACCCGCTTGACCCAAGTCCCCCAGCTGACCACCCGCGCCGGGGTTCGCAAGCGCGGCAATAGTTCCTCCGGCTGGCCGAAATATCCGATGTCGATCGAATTCTGGCAGGACATCGGCCTCGACCTTGACCGCGACGGCTCGATCGCGATCAACGAGGAACTCGACAACAACCTGCGGCCGATGGGCATGAACCGCGAGGCCGACTGGGTATTGAGCGGACGATACCAGTTTGATCTCGCCCTGATGCGCAACACGCTGATGTACGATCTCAGCAACCTGATCGGTCGCTATGCCGCGCGATACCGCTATGTCGAGCTCTACAACGACGTCAACGGCGGAGAAGTTTCGGACGGCGATTATTTCGGCATCTACGTTTTCATGGAACGGATCGAGGCAGACCCCAACCGCGTCGATGTCGCGCGGATCAAGCCGTGGGAGAACTCCGCGCCGGAGGTGACCGGCGGCTACATCTTCAAGCGGGACTGGAAGGATCCCGGCGGCGGCGCCATCTACGACGTCCCGAATGCCGGCTCCACCGACGATCCCCTGGTCCCCAGCGATCCCGATGGAGACACCGTCACTGCGGCGCAGGAAGCGTACATCGAGCAGTACCTGAGTGAGATGACCGTGGCGCTGATGAACGATCCCTCGGGGATCAATCCGGCCACCGGACTGCACTTCTCCGACTATCTCGATGTCGATTCCTTCATCGACCACCATTGCCTGAACCTGGTGACCAAAAACCTCGACTGGGGCCGGCACAGCTCGTACTTCTACAAGGATCGCGGTGGGGTCGTGCACGCCGGCCCGATCTGGGACTACGACCGGGCCCTGGGCTCGGAGGACGGCCGCGATGAGAACCCCGTGGGGTGGGATGCAAGTCTTCCGCGCGGCAGCAAGACCTGGTCCGATTCCCGTTTTCCGTGGTTCGGGTATCTGCTCGGGCCGGACCCGGCCCGGACCACCGCGCACTACATCGATGTCCGCCAGCGCCACACCGACCGCTGGTTCGAGCTGCGCAAGGGCTCATTTTCGGTTGCGAACCTCCATGCCATGATCGATGCCCTGGCCTCGGAACTCGCCGAGTCCGCGCCGCGAAACTTCGCGAGATGGAGCGAGCTCCCGCTGCAAGGGCCCTACCCGGGGCCCCTAACGGCACAACCGCCCGAGTTTGGCGGCTTTTTCGCGGAGGAGGGCACGACCGGCTGGGATGCCGAGGTTTCCCATTTGAAGGGTTGGATTAAAGCCCGAGTCGCGTGGATCGATTCGCAGTATGTCACCCCGCCGACCTACAACACGCCGGGCGGGTTAGTGACCGACGGCTTCGACCTGACGATGAGCTCCCCGGGTGTGGATGTGTGGTACACCGATGATGGATCTGACCCGCGCGCGCCCGGCGGGGGGATGTCCCCAGGCGCGGTCAACTACGATGCGCCGCTGGTCACCGAATCCACCCAGATCATCACCGCACGGTCCTTGGTCGGATCCGACTGGAGCGCGCCCGAGCAGCTCGTCCTCGTCGTATCCGAAGACCTTGCCGACGACGAGAACATCGTTGTCTCCGAGTTGATGTACCACCCGGCGAACCCGACGGCCGAAGACATCGCGGCGGGCTTCGACGACGCCGACCTATTCGAGTTCGCCGAAATTCTCAACATTGGCGTGCGCGCGGTGGCGCTGATCGGCATGAAGTTTATCGACGGCATCGAATTCGACTTCAACGAAAGCCCGACCGTCCTGTTGCAGCCTGGCGGCCGTGCCCTGCTGGTCAAGGACCGCGCCGCCTTCGAACAACGCTACGGCGATGCTTTCTCCGACCTGATCACCGGCGAATTTCAGAACGGTACCAACCTGCGTAACAGCGGCGAACGGGTTATCCTGCAGGCCTTCGGCGGCGGCCCGTTACGCGACTTCACCTTCGATGACAGTCCACCGTGGCCAACGGCCCCCGACGGTGGGGGCTACAGCCTCGTGCTCATCGCACCGGAGACTAATCCGGAGCATCGTCACGCCTCCAGCTGGCGCAGCAGCGTCGCCAAAGGTGGAAGTCCTGGATTTGCCGATACGAGTAACTTCGCCACTTGGGCGACTGACAACGGCGGAGTCGACGCGTCGTCCGACGACGACCAAGACGGGCGCGACGGGCTCGCCGAATACGCCATGGCTGGCGACCCGAATATCCCCGACGCTGCCTCGTCCCCATCGATCGGGATGATGGCGATCAAGGTCGGCGCCGCCACCGATGCCTACCCGACCCTTACGATCCGCAAAAATCTTGCCGCCGACGACGTCGAGATGGTCGTGCAAAAATCCGACGACCTCTCGAACTGGACGGACGCTGGCGACAGCATCGTCCTCGTCGAAGAACGCAACCGCGGCGATGGTTCGGCCGACCTCGTTTTCCGCACCGGATTGCCGCTCGACCAGCTGGGCACCTCGCTCTGGCTGCGCGTGCACATGACCCTGCGCCAATAAGCCCTGTAATCGTTGGATCCGCCGCCGGATGCTGCGACCTCGGCAGCGTTCAGGGAGCGGTTGTAGAGGCGGCGAGGGATCAGAGGAGTGAATCGGGGCCTCAGCGCTCCTCGATCCGCACGAACCATTCCAACAACCCGTCTAGAGGCGTGCCGTCCAGTTTGAGGGTGACACTGGTCAGTCCGTCGCCGTCCGGGTCATGTCCGAGACCGTCTTCCAAATCGCCGGGCCAGCTCGCGAGATCGAGGGAGTACCATACGGTGTAGGACTTCCCGGGTTTCGAGCGCCAGGTGAGGGTGAGGGTGTTGGCTTCCTCATCGCGGCTCACTTGCGTGATGACTAGCGGCGGCGGCGGGACTGCGGGAGTGACGCGGAAGTCGTCGTAGTACAGAGGGGCCGAACCGGGACTTGTCCAGACGTCGAGAGCCACCAGCGCGCTGTCATGATCTGCGTTGAACTCGCCGCTCCTGGCAGATTCGCCGTCGTAGAAGATCTCATAGGCCCGGGCGTCGATATCGAACACGATGTTCACCGGTATCCACCTGTCGCGAATAATCGGCATGGCGGCGTTACCGCTCACCGTGTTGTTGTCCATGTTCAGTTGGAACGGGCCGAACCACTGGGTGTCAATCGCATCTTGAAAGCCGGTGTGCCGCGCCAGGAATCCGATGTCCGACACCCCTACAGTTGATGCCGCTGGCACGTAGGTCATCACATCGAGAAACCAGACGCCACTGGTTACGCCCTCGAACTCCGGGATCAGGTCGACCTGGCTGAGGGCGCCCATCTTCAGCGAATGGGGGGCGGTGAAGGCCTTTTCGGCGGTGACGATGGAATCGTCGGTGCCGGTCTGCTGCCAGCCCACCCAGTTCCCCTGGCCGATGATCGTGCTGCCGGTTAGATAGCTGTCGAGATCATCCTTCCATTGCGCGTGCGCCGCCGCGGCCGACACGAGGGTGAGAAATCCAAATGCGATGGCTCTTGGTAGTTTGCCTGCTGGTCTCATGCGGCGCTTGTTGACGATGGTTTGGATTTTTGTTAGGAACTTGCTCTCGACCCGGTCGCTCCTGATCGTTGGCCGGGTGGGTGGCGGAAACCTACCTGGTGCGACGGCGGCGCAGAAGACAGATTCCGGCCAAGCCAAGTAGAGAGAGGCTAGCCGGTTCCGGGATCACGCTCAGGTTGTCAAAGTACATCGTGGAGGCATCTGCGGGGGTGAAGAAATCGAATCCTACCAAGGCGCTGTCGCTGCCTGTAAAGGACCCGCTGTCGGCCAACGCTCCATTGTAGAGGATATCGTAGGTCTGCGCGTCGATATCGAAGTTCGCTTCCGCCAAGATCCACTGATCCCTGATGATAACCACGTTGTTATTGACCATTCCGCTTTGCATGTTCAAACTGATGGCTCCAAACCACTGGGTGTCAGTCGCGCCCAGGAAACCTTTATGGCGCGCGAGGAATCCCACGTCGGCGGTGCCTGTGTCAGCGGCTCCGGGAACGTAGGTCATGACATCGACGTTCCAGAGTCCGGAGGTAGCACCCGTAAATTGCGGCACGAGGTCAATCTCGGTGGCGCCGCCCATGACCAGCGAATGGGGATCGCTAAAAGCTTCCGCATTGGTAACGTTTGCATCGGCGGTCCCGACCTGCTCCCAACCGACCCAGGCGCCCTGCCCGATGATCGTGCTCCCGTTGAGATAAGTGTCGAATGTTTCCATCAAAGCACCGTGCGCTCCCCCCGCAGCCATCGCAATCAGCGCCACCGCCACAGCGCCGCGCTTTACCTGATTCAGAGTTGACCCGTCGCCAAGGGCGCGGGGACGAAAGCTGCTAGGAATTTGCTTTTTGGGTGGCGTCCTTGAGGTCGCCGTTGAGAGGGGAGAAAGGGGGTTGATTTGGGAATGAGAAGCGCTAATCCGACCGCTGGCCGCTACGCCTGGCCGCTACGCCTGGCGGCGGCGCAGGAAGGGAATGAACCCAAGAACCAGAAGGCCGATGACCGATGGCTCGGGGATGAGCGCGGTGAGGTGTTGCTGGAAAGTGTCTCCGGTGAGGGCGGCACTGTAGAGGTTCACTTCGTCGAACTTTCCCTGGAACGCCTCGCCGTTATCCCAGCGACCGCCGATTCCGAGGTTTTGAGCAAGGTCAGGGTAGACTCCGCTGTTAGTAAAGGGGCCAACCGCGGTGAGCGTGGTATCGCCTGCGCTGAGATTTGCAATGTAATTGGTCCAAGTGACATCCGTCGTTCCGTTGCGCGTGTACGAGCCCGCCACGTAATACCAGTCGCCTGCTACCAGCGGGCTGCCAGAAATGATGTTCGTGTTGCCCACGTTGTAGCCGTCGCCCAGAGTGCTGCTGAACGGGTGGGTGGGGGATGGCAAGTTGCCGTCGCCTTGCACCAGAAAATAACCGCGACCACCATCCCGGGTGGCAAGGGCGTAGCCGAGATCGAAGGAGCCGCCGCTGTAACCTATTACATCCGGACTGATGATGACCTCGAAAGAAAAGGTCGCCCCAAAGGTCACCCCTGGAGCTCTCAGTTGGGCTCCTCCATCACCGTCGCTACCTGGGATTTGCCGGTAGGACGAGAATGATTGGGAAGTTCCATCCCACCCACCCAACCCGTATCCGAGGTCTGCGGTCGTCCCGGATCCATAGGCCTGCTCAGTGAGGTCGATGGCTCCCTCTTGATCCGCAAGCCGCGCCGCTGTCGACGCGCCATCGTAACTGTATTGGTGGATCAGATCCGCGTTCGCTTGCGCGGCCGCTTGGAACATTGTCGTCGTTGCGTCTGCCACGGCGGGTATCCCCGCCGCGATCGCAAATGAAGAGAGTCCAGAGAAGATTTTTGTGCGATTAAGTTTCATTTTCATTTTCATTTTACTGCTAGGAATTTGCTTTTTGGGTGGCGTCCTTTTGGGCGTTGTTGAGAGGGGAGAAAGGGGTTGCGGGAAAAAAGAGTGGAATAATAAGTAATTATAAATGGAGAATGACGAGTGAACTGCGGTCAGGCAAGGAAAAAATCGCATAAAGTGGAAAATGAGGAGAATCGCGGGGTTTCGGACGCTCAATGGACGGGCTGACAGGGGTTGATTGCTTCAATTTGATGCTCGTAAACGCAGTTTTCCCGAGCCGCTTTGTCAAAGGGTCGTTTTACTGCTAGGAATTTGCTTTTGGCGGGAGGGCCTTGAAGCCGCCCTTGGACCGGAGCGGAGGGGGGTGAAAGGGGGTTGATGTCGTCGGCAAACGCACCGTGATTCAGCGTCGCCGCTCGCGCCCCAGAGCAGAGGTGATGAGCACACGTCGAATCATCTTTCTTAGCCCGCAGTCGTTGGAGAGCTTACCGACTTTGGGATTGTTCGTCTACGGGGAGTTGAGTCGTAAATTATCCCCATTGGACGCAACCATCCAGATTGAAACCAGCCCTGCGTTCTCACACCGGAAAGTCGAGGGCTACCTCGATAAATTGGTAGTCGATTCGACACCGGTGAGCCCGTGTCTGACGACAACTATAATTGAGTTCGACGACAATTAGAAAATGAATTGTTCCACGGCCAAATCGAGAGGTCATCATTCTTTCCCAACACAGCCGATAAGGACCCTCCCTGCGGT
>Ga0209390_10004884_pt1 | contig 19656 bp, 17 predicted proteins | sample BON01_FD_187212 | JGI IMG/M metagenome (GOLD analysis project Ga0209390, IMG submission 187212) | Freshwater microbial communities from Lake Bonney liftoff mats and glacier meltwater in Antarctica - BON-01 (SPAdes) (version 2) | ecosystem: Environmental > Aquatic > Freshwater > Ice > Glacier...
TTCTGTTGATTTTCTCAATAAAGCGGTTTATTTTTATTTATAAAGCTCGAATTATGAACAACAAAATCATTAAATAATTGTTCCAGCATATAGCGTAATTTATAGCGCACCACCATGTATTTATTTTTAAAATGCGCTCAAACAATGAAACCTAAAACTCCGATTGAAAGCATAGCATAACACATACCTAAATAACCGAAAATTGGTTTATCTACAAAAGTAGATACAATTTGTGAAACTATTCCAAAACCTGGAATAATTAAAATGTAAACTTCTGGCGAAGTTCCTTATTAGTTTCCCAATAAGATGGACCATATCATATGAATATTATAATTTATTTAACATTTCCCTATACTTTCTACATTTTTTTAACCCCTCTTCTGTTAAATGTTCCGAATTTTGTATTAATAAATAAGCTTTTCTAATAAATATATAACGTATATATTGTTTACTTTGTAAACTATATTTGTCTAAATAATTTAATATAAAAAACATTCGTTCAAAAGACACTGAATCATAAGTTAATGAGAAAATTTTAGAATCACGATGAAATCTTTCAGATACATTACCACCAATACTATTATGAATTAACTCTAATATATTAGTAGCCTCTTTTTTTAATGAAATTCGAAGCCAAAGTCGAACTTCCGGCTTACCTCTACGATTTAATATACTAATTCCTAAACTACCATCAGTATCAATTAACCCCGCTAAATATGCTGAATTTAATAAATCCAATTTAGATTCATTCAAATTCTTTTCAATATTTAATCTTTCCATTAAATTTTCTAAAGAATTAATTTTATGTTTTATCTGTAGTTTACCATAAATTAATAAACAAATTTTTTTTAAACCTAAAGGGTGTGTTAAAACATATGTAACAGAATTTATAGCTCTCTTACCAACTTTTCCATACCCAATATGTGTCCTTAAAGAAATTGCAAAATCAATATCTTTTATATTAAATACTATCGAAATTTTATTAAATTGAGTATCTATAGATCCATTTCCATCTATAACCCCTGCTAAATAATAACCAAATTGTACACCACAAGGAAATTTTACATGTGGTCTATGTACTGATAATTTTTGTAATTTATTCATTCTCACGTATGGCCTCTGAGGGTCCTATATTTTTTTTTAAACAATTAAATTTTTTATAGTTTCCTGCTGATTGTTCAATTTTTATTATTTTACCTACTATCCCACTATCACTTAATAAACCAATAAAACACCTTTTAAGGGCTTGATTTTTAAATGGAATTGATAAACAATTATAGATAGTTCCAATGATAATTAGGAAATAAAACTCTAAGAATATTCCAGCATATAGTGAGATTAGGACACCCAGTTGATGTCCAAAGAATCCAAATTTTCAATAATTAATATAATATATACCAATAATTATTGTTGTACTATCTCAAAATAGAAACTTTTTTTACTTTCTATTTCTCTTCAACAGCCTTGATTGTTTCCATACATTAACCTCTTTAGAAGTCAATCACTCATGGTCACTCAAATTCCGACTGTACATTAAGCATCAATTTCAGACACCCATTAGTGGACCAGTCTGTAGCGATTACTTAGATAACCGACGGTCTTTATAATAAAATATTGACCGTTTTCACTAATGTTGCCACCATCACATTTAATCAATTTCTTCTAAGAGTTACTTGACCTCTATTAATGATGACTAGAGCTATGTTTAAAATATTTGTCTTAAAAGTTTTACATCTGCAAATACTTATTCCACTTCTTTCCGAAGAACCATGCCCTTTTTTCCAATTTTATCTTTATGTATTTTGATAAATAACATCATGTCACGTAATTTTTTCTCATCTAAATGATCTTTATTATGAAATTTCATATAAATTTCTTTTTGAAATAAGTAATTAAAAAATTTATTTGTTTTTAATGGGTGGTTATCTAAATAACCGTATACATTTTCTAACCCCTTTATTACTCTTAAACATTCTATTCCCTTAACAGAATGTTCAGAGACTATGCCTGAATTATCAAAAATATTCATTTTAATATGTACAAATATTTTTTCAATGCTTTTTTCAGAATATTCTTTTTGACAAATATCAAATAATATTCTCACTCTTGGTCTATTATTAACAAAAATTATATTGCTATAAAAACAACCTTCAGCATCTATAAATCCACTTAATCAAGAATCATTTTTACTAGGTAATAATGGATTCTCTTTCAAATATATTTTACTTAAAACAATTAAATTTTTAAATTTAATAGGTCTATTAATTTTTGCTCGTGTTATTTTCTCATTGTATCTCTCTATAAATTCATTATACTTTTCAATTTTTATGGGTAAAATTAAATTATCTTTAAATAAATCTAATAGTATACTCATTCCAATATAATCTTCTACAATAAATCTATAAATTCAATATCTCCCTGGCACAATATGTTTAGTTTGAACCTCTACTCTTCCAATCCTTAAAGTTTTCTGAATTTCTTCTAAAACAACTTTATTATCTTCTCTTTGAGTAACAATTAAACCTAAGTTTTTAGCACCAAGTATAAAAGAACCATCCCCTTCAAAAAAACCTATTAACCATGTAAATCATTCATCTGAGATATCATTATATTCAGGATATTTTTTTCTAAATTTAATTAAACACATAATAATTTTTTATTTCAGAAAAGATGTTGATATAAAATCGGATCACCTCCACCAGCTGGATCAAAGAAAGAAGTATTAAAATTTCTATCTGTTAATAACATTGTTATTCCTCCGGCTAGAACAGGTAATGAAAGAAGTAATAAAATAGCTGTAATAAATACAGCTCATACAAATAGAGGTAATCTATGGAATGTCATTCCTGGAGCTCTCATATTAATTATTGTTGTAATAAAATTTAAAGCACCTAAAATAGATGAAATACCTGCTAAGTGTAAACTAAAAATCGCTAAATCAACTGAACCACCTGAGTGGAAATCAATTGAAGCTAACGGTGGGTAACATCAAAAATGTTTTAAATGGACTATCCCTTCATTTAAATTTAATACAATCTTCGTAATTTTTCGCGTATTTCTAATAATTCTAAAGAGTGGTTTTTATGTCTGAATGAACGTGCTCAAATTCTATAAATTAAAGATTTTCTACTTTTCATTGTTTTAAAAAAATAATCTTTAACTAATTTCACATCCTCACCATTACTCGTATCTAACCTTCAAAAACCTTTCCTATTTCATCGTACAGGTTCTTTTAATTTTAATATTTTTTTAATCTCTTCTAAAACAGGTTTATCCAATTTTTGACTTATACCAAACGAATGCACAAATCTATTTGTATCTTTTTGTGTCAAATAAAAAGAACCTTCTGCTTCTATAAAACCAATAATTCAAGATTTAGATAAAATAGGTCCAACATTTTTATGTGTTGTTAAACCTGTATTTCTTATTTCTAATATCTTATCTAATTGTGTTTTTGAAGAATTTGTTCAAATTAAAAAACATTTTTTAAATCTATCATACGAATTTCTTTTATTTGTTTGTAATTCATATTTATCAAATAAAGGTAAAATTACATTCTTTAATGCTATTTGATCTCGCACTAAAAAATGAGACATCCCTGATTTATCTGTTCTTATTGATCCAACACCTAATTCTTTTTTCATATGGTGCAACACTTGCTCATTATTTGATTTTTGACTTATTTTAAAAGTTAAAGTAATTTTTTTACTTTCTAAATTAGTATAAATATTAAAACACCCATCACCATCAGTATACCCTACAAATCACTCATATCAATCAAATTCAAATGTTCCACATTTATCCCCTATTATATTTATATTTATTTTCATTTTAAGGAATCGGATTTTTCAATCCAGTCTCTGATGAACAAAAAAGAAATGCTTCCCCGACACTACGTCAGAAATACACATTTTTACATTTATTCAGGCGGATGATTTCTAACTATAATATTATAACTGCTATTTTTAATTTATACATAACGAGTAATTATAATTTCAAACAAAATTTTCCCGCATCGAGTGGAATTTATAAACTGCCTACCCAATAGGAGCTCCTCTCTAATTTAACTTCAAACGAATACACACTCCTACTTATTTTTTATTGACAGTTCATCCTGTACCTGCACCACCTTCAATAAATGATGACCCTAATAATAATGTTAGAGCTGGTGGTAAAAGTCAGAAACTTATGTTATTTAATCTTGGAAATCAGATTAACTCTATATTTTTCAAGATAGACCGGACTATATTTTCATCCTTATTAAAAACACCTATTTTTTATGTATGTTCTTAATTAGCTATTTGAGTTTTACACTCAATCCTACTAAAGGAGCTTCACGTGTAGTCTCTGAGGATCTTATATTTATATACAATTTCCTGCGTATAACCCACATATATTCTATTGTATTTCTAAATTCTTTAATTAGTTTATTTAGCCATAGAATCTTTAGGGCTTCCACGCATATAGTGAAGTAATTATAACAAACTTTACAGTTTGAAACGGCATTTCCTAAAATGAAGAAAGATTTCTATTAAAGATGATTTCAATTAAAATAAGACCTTGAATTATTCATACAACTTTTTAAATATTTTATTGCATTAATTCCTGTAGGTTCTAAATGATTTTTATTTAATATTATATTTAAAGCATCTACCCAATTTAAATAATCTAGATACTTAACTGAACTTAAACAATGTCTATCTAAATAATTTTTTATTTTTAATGTACTTTTTTGACTACAAAAACTAAGACAATAATAGTGGTTATTATTTTTTTTAGTTACTATAGTTAATGAACCATTAAATTGATTAGCTATTTCTTTTAAAATTAACTCGTATGATTTACCACTAGAACTTAACATTCTCTGAGAAATATTTAATCTTACTGCAATTCTAGCTTTTTTTCTTTTTGAAGATAATTTTGGCTCAGAACATCTTATATAAAATGAACCGTCCGCCTCTATAAATCCAGCAAGTCAACTATTATCCTTAATATTATAATCAATAGGTAATTTTTCAATACTTAAATTTTTATTATTATTAACTCAATCAATAAGACCGTAAAACTTATCTATTTTAGGAGTTTTTAAATTCCCATTTAATTTATTAATAATTAATAATAGGCCTTCAATATTTGAAATAGTAAGAACCAATGCATTTTCTTTTTTTTTAAATCGAATAAACCCATAATTATTTAATTGAGATTTTATTTTCATTAACCATGGTTTATTTTTTTCATGTGTAGTAATACAGAATCTAGGGTTGTATTTTTTTAACGAAGCTGAATTTTGTTCAGCAACAACTTGTATTTGTATATGACCATCACCTTCTCATAGACCAGCTAAATAACTATTAAAATCACTATTAAAATCAAAATTAATATTTTTTAAATCTTTTCTCATTTTTTTTATTTTTTGCCATATCGGGAGCCCCGATCATTAATGGAACGAATCAGTTCAGCGAACTCTATACTTTTCAGCATAGACTGGACTATATCTTCAACTTATAAAACTATAAGTTGCTTCACGTGTAGTCTCTGAGGATCCTAATATAAATTTAATATTTATAAAGTTTCCTGCGGATTGTTCAATTTAATAAATTTTTACTATATTAACTGTGCAATTAAGTTTCAGATATAGTATTATTAACTCTAAGAAGTTTCCCGCATATAGTGAAGTAATTATCTTTATATTCACATATAAAGACGGCAACTTAAATAAAATTTTATTCTATTTCATTTAAATGGCTTCAATTTAATTGAGTTCTAATATTATTCATTCTAGATTTTATCACCTTTACTTCTCTTAATAAAATTTTAGTATTATTTTTATACTGTGTTTCTAATTCACCACAAAGTAATCAATCTTGATAATCTAAGAATTTAGAACTTTTTAATGGATATTTTGAAAAATAATTATTTAATATACTCTTTGAATTTTCATTAAATACTGTAATTATAAAACTAGAATATATTTTTCCTTCTTTTTCTCTGCTTCTGACATATAGACTAGTATCAAGAAAACTTGAGACTAACATAGCTCAGTAAGCTTGATCTCCACCATGATATGTTTTTTGACTAAATTCTAAACGTCATTGTCTTTGTATTCTAAAGTTATTTCCTTTTCTTTTACTTACAATAATATTAAAATTTGAATCTGCATCAGACATACCTGAAAATCAACTAGTATCATTAATATTTTTACTATCAACACCTAATTTAGGAATATCACAATTATATCAATCAATTAATAAATTTAATCGTAATAGTTTAGGTGTTCTCATATTCCCATTTAAACGATGAATCAAATCTATTATTTCTAATTTACTTGAAACTGTTCAAAGAGTCATATTACATGATTTTAATGTTATTACATGCCCATAACCAAGAATATCTTTTATTTTATAAGCTAAATTTGTATCTTTCTTATGGAAAGCTATTCTGATATGCGGATACAATAATTTATTTTTAGTATCTCTTAAAGAAGAAGGAACAATAATTGTTCCGTCTCCTTCAATTAACCCAGTTAATCAACAATTAAAATCGTAGTCACTTTTAAATTTCATAAAATTTATTTCTTTTTTTACCAAAACCTCCAATTAAAACAGGCATAACCATGAAGAAAATCATCACGAATGCGTGAGCAGTTACGATTACATTATATAAATGGAAATCCCCTGCTAAAAATGCGCTTCCTGGTGAAGATAATTCTAATCTAATTAGAACACTAAAAGCTGTCCCGGCTACACCAGCAAACATACCGAATAGTAAATATAAAGTACCGATATCTTTGTGGTTAGTGCTAAAAAACCATCTAGTAAGTCAATTCAAATTTTATTAACCACATTATTTATCCCCTATCCCTAAAGAATTACAACCTCCCTCAATTCCCACTTTACTAAAATTTAAATTATTATCCTTAAAGTTTATTCCTTTAAAACGTAAAGAACTATAATTTTTATTTTGCCATTTCTTCTTTGGCTTAAATTTAATGTTTTCTCAAACACGAATTATTCTTTTTGTTTCTCTTTCTACCATATCTTTTTCTTCTATTAAAAGATTCTTATCTAAGTATATTCTATTTGATAAAAAACAAAAAGAATAATAACTTATTTTTTTAAATTCATTAAATTCTGAATTTAAATACAATTTATATACAAATTTATTTAAATTATAATTTAATCTTTCACAAATAATATTATTTTTAATAAACAATAGAAAATAGGCTATATATTTTAAAGATTTTAGTGTAAGTATATAAAACTCATCCTTTTTTTCAATAGAACCAATTTCACTTATCGTTTCATTCTTTAAAAATTTTAACTTAGGAGAGTTATATAATTTACAAAAATAATCCTGAAATTTAATTAAATCCGATAAATTTTCTGTTCGAATATATATTTTTGTAGGTCCATTAAAAAATACAATATTAGAACTGTTAATAAATTCTAACATTCAACAGAGCTTTTCTAAAAAGTTGTTTTTATTTTTTTTGTTCATATTTATAAAATAGTTATATTGTATTATATTGTACTATCTAGCATCACTCAATAGAGTTTCCATGTGATTACAATATTCATCTAGGCTAACTGCTTTAACTGCAATAGGCATAAAAGCATGGTTAGCACCACAAATTTCAGAACATTGTCCATAGAATACACCTTCTCTATAAGCTAAGAATGATGTTTGATTTAATCTACCTGGAACACAGTCTAATTTAACACCTAATGATGGAACTGCTCATGAATGTAAAACATCAGCGCTAGTTAAAATACATCTTACGTGTGTATTAGTAGGAACAACTAATTGATTATCAACTTCTAATAATCTTAAATCACCTGTTTCAAGGTCTGATTCAGGAATCATATAAGCATCAAATTCAATTGAAGCACCATCTTGATCAGCATAGTCACTATATTCGTAACTTCAATATCATTGGTGTCCAACTACTTTAATAGTAATAGCAGCATCAATAACTTCGTCAATTAAATAAATTAATTTAAATGAAGGGAATGCAATTAAAACAAGAATAATAGCAGGAGTAATAGTTCAGATAATTTCTAAAGTAGTACCATGTATTAAATATTTGTGTGAAATTAATCTTTTGTCTCTAGTAAAATTTCTAATTAATTCAATAATCATTCATAGAACACCAGCAAGAACAAAACATAAATAAATCATAACAGTATGGTGAAATTTAATAATTTCATCCATAACTGGTGAAGCAGGATCTTGGAAACCAAGTTGTCATGCTTCAGGAGAGTCAAATAAAAACATCTCTAACATATAACCTTTGTCAGAATCGAACCGACGACTTTTTTCTTGTAAGGAAAACACTCTAACCAACTGAGTTAAAAGGTCTATGCTTTTTTTTTAAAAAAGCTATTTTTTAGTATAGGTTAGATTCGAACTAACTAAATCCAGATCATGAGTCTGTCAACTTCCAATTGTTATCTATACTTATAAATGGATCTTATGATATTAATAAAATATACATACAAATCAATACAATAACTTCACTAAAACTTGTTTTTAATAAAATTAAAAATATTGTTGATCCTAAGAACATTGTTAATGCATAATTATAAACATATCCTGCTTGTAATCCAGATAATTTAACTGAAAGATTTTTAATTAATTTTAAAATACCTGTAGGTCCAATATATTCTATTACACCTCTATCAATAATTTTATATGAAACATTGTGACCTCAGAATATAATTGGTTTTACAATAAAATGATTATATATTGAATCAAAATGTCATTTATTACTTAAGAAAATATAAAGAGGTCTAAAACCTAATTTTAAATTAACTATTGCAGATGGAGCAAAATGATATAATCCAAATGCTGATCCAGCTCCTAAGAAACTAATTAAAACTGGTGTTCATTTAATTAATGGTGAAATAAATTCAGCTTCTGCAAGATTAATATTTTCTGGGCTAACATAAATACTTGCTCCAAAAAAATCTGAACCTAATCCTAAAAATGCATCTCTAAATATATACCCAAAGAATATAGCACCAAAAGCTAAAATAACTAAAGGCACTGACATTGCTGCTGGATTTTCATGAGAATTTTTAAAATTAGTTTGAGTCGTATTTGAATCTGCAATAAATGTTAAATAAATTAATCTTGTTGAATAAAATGCTGTTAAAAATGCTGCTAATGTACCTAATCAATGAGCAAATGTACCGTGAGCTGAATATGATGCATATGCTAGCTCTAAAATTGCATCTTTTGAATAAAATCCTGTCATAAATGGAAATCCCATTAATGATAATGATCCTATTAGTACCATAGAATATGTTAATGGTAATGATTTAATTAATCCACCATATCTTCTCATATCCTGTTCATCAGCAATCGCATGGATAATTGATCCTGCGCTTAAAAATAATAGTGCTTTGAAGAAAGCGTGATTAAATAAATGAAATAAACCTACGGAATAATTTGAAATTCCACAAGCAAATAACATATATCCTAATTGTGAACAAGTAGAATATGCAATTACTTTTTTAATATCATTTTGAACTAACCCTACTGTTGCTGCAAAAAATGCTGTTGATGCACCTGCTATAGTTATTAAAACTAATGTATTTGGTGAATATTCTAAAAGCGGTGAAAATCTTATTACTAAAAACACTCCTGCTGTTCATTTTTGTTGTTTATTTAATTGGACTCTTTTTCAGTTCTCCCTAAATAAAACTCTATTAGTTACCTAATAGATCGGACTAGATCTTAAACTTTTTTAAACTTATTTATTTTTTTTGATACAATTTTAAAACCATCTTCACTTAAATGTAATTTATTTTCTTTATCAGATCATATGTTTTTAAATCTAAGGAAATCTATTTTTTTCTTCGTTTTTAAAGGAAATTTATTAAAATATTGAATCACAATTTTTTGATGTTTATGATTTTCACACCCTAAACGATATCCTTCTCAACTTTTATCAAAATTAACCTTACCGTTAAAATTAAAACAACCTTTTATTTTTTCTAAAATATCTGGTGTTTTTTGAGATAAAGAATACCTTAAATTAATATTTAATCTATTATAATTTTTTCTACATCTAACTTCAAAACAAGATTCTGCATCTGAAAATCCTGATAACCAACCATCTTCTAAAGTAACCGGTAAAGTACTGTCTATTAAAACAAAATCTTTAATATCTAGTTTTTCAACCCACATTTTAAATTTTCTTTGTCTTTCAGGACATCTTAATTTACCATTAAATATATAAGCTAATGTAGTTAAAGAAGTACGATTTCCAATAACCTGATAAACACCTACATTTCTAGATTCCTCAGTTCTTTTAACTATTGTACCAAAACCTAAAAATTCTTTTATACCGTATAAAACATCAATGTCTATCAAGCTTTGTGTAATTTCAAATTGAGGTAATCCTTTCGTTGGTAAAACAAAAGAACCATCCCCCTCCGTAAAACCGATCAATCAATTATAATAATTCCTATCAAATAAAATAAGTGAAGTTTCTTTGCATATAGTCTCTGAGGATCCAACTTTAAAATTTTTTATTAAGTTGTTTCCTGCGAATTGTCCATTTCTTATGACATTGTTACGATTCATTATTTAATAATAAAGTGTATTCATAAGATATCAGGAGATTTTCGCATACGGCAAAGTAATTATCTATCAAATTTCTTTGATAAGACGGCAACAAATTCACCATTGTGGCTGCATGGATTAAAGCACTAACTGGTGTTGGTGCTTCCATAGCATCAGGAAGTCAAGTATGAAGAAATAACTGAGCTGATTTACCAGCTGCACCTAATAATAATAAAACCCCAATAGCATTAATAGTATAAAATTCAAAATTTAAAATACTTATAGTATCATTTACTAAATATGGTGCTAATGCAAATATTACATTATAATCTAATGAATTATAACTATAATAAATTAAACACATACCTAAAACTAAAGCTGCATCACCAACTCTATTAACAATCATAGCTTTTATAGCTGATTTATTAGCTTGTAATCTTGTATATCAAAAAGTAATTAATAAATATGAGCATAATCCAACACCTTCTCAACCTATAAATAATAATAATATATTATTTGCAGTTATTAATATTAACATAAAAAATGTAAATAAAGATAAATAACTCATAAATCTAGGTAAATGAGGATCACCGTTCATATATTCTATTGAATAAATATGGACTAAACACGATACTGATGTAACTACAACTAACATTACTGCTGTTAATTGATCAAATAATAACGAGAAAGATACAGTAAAATTTCCTGTATCCATTCAAGTTCATAAATGTAAATAATTAGGAGCATTAAAAAATGTTATTTCTACGAATGCAAAAGCACAAATAAAAAATGTGATTACTATACAAATTGATGTAAATAGTCCTGCACCTTTTTCACCTATACTTCTACCAAATAAACCTGCTACAATACAACTAATTAATGGAATAAATAATATAAGTCCGTACATATAAAAGAGTAGTGAATGGCAAGATTCGAACTTACGACCTATTGCTTAGAAGGCAATTACTCTACCACTGAGTTACAGACACAATCTTTTAATTATCCCATTTTAGAGTTATCTATCTAGACAAGACTTGAACTTGTGACCTAAGAGTTAACAGCTCTTCGCTCTAACCACCTGAGCTACTAGATAATTTTTTTAAAACACACACGATCTATCTTTAAAACTAATCTTCTTGGATCAAATAATGTTGATATAATGAATAATACATTGGTTTTGCATTTAACATTATATTTTTATAATAATCTTGTTTTACATATTCAATACAATTTGAATTTTTTACATTTATTAGTATTTTTTGAGTCATTTCTGGATGACTATTAATTAATTTAATTATATTTTCTAATTCTTTATGAGTTACTGCATATGAATTTACCTCATAAAATAATTCTGGAAATTTTAAAAGATTTCTTTTATTATGAGCTGTTATCAATGGCCTTGATTTTTCATGAATCATATCACATCAAAATGGTGAATAATAATCAAAATATTCAATTGGTTTATTAACTCTATTCAACTCATAATTTCTATTAAAATAATGTCATTTTGGTGAATACATATAATTATCTAAATAAATAGGTTCACCCCAACTTTTCTTTGAAATAATCATCTGGGGTGAAAGAGAAAATTCTTTTCATTCAGGATGGACTTTTAAATATTTTAAAACACCATGACTATAAATATTTATTAAATTTCAATTTATAAAATATGAATTTAATTTTAATACAGAATGTCCTGCATATTTGAAACTATAATGATTATACAATCTTTTTATTGCTGTTGATTCTACCTGATTAAATTTTGGTCTACTTTTTAATAAAATCCATGAAATATCTACATTACACGGTTTTGGAACACATCGTCAATTATTGACCTCGCTCCCATTTTTTAATACATCTGAAATAATTGGATGTACATATTTTAATTTCGAAACACTATCCTCTAAAGAGTTTATATATGGTGTATTATTTAATCTATAATCTACACTTATTTTCTGAGGTAATTGTTTTCACCTCTTTCTAAAAATAAAAGATATGTATTTACCCCTTAAAGATGTAGGATGAATATAGAATTTATCCCGCATAATATTAATACTCAATCAGTTTTTACTAGATTTAAGAAATTTATTTTCTCAAGGAACTATAATATCGTGATCTCAATTATATTTTTGCACTATATTTTTTCCATAAAAATACAATTTGCCATTTCTCACACCATAATGAGGAATAACCTTTTTTTTATATTTTAAACGTGGGTCTTTCCCATAAATATCTTTAAATCTTTTAAACATTCTATAATTTGCTTGTTTTTTAAAACAAATACAAATTTTTAAAGGACCAACTATTTTGTTACACTTGTCTTTTCAATATAATTTGTTTGCATTTTAAAACAAAGACAAATTTTTAAATTCTTAAGTCTAAGAATTTATGAACCTCATCAATAAATTGAAATAAATAAGAAGATTCAAACGTAATATAGGGTAAAAGTGCTGGTAAGTATGATCTCTTGATCAGTAAATTTAATTTAATTTAATTTATAATTAAGAGTACTACCTCCGATCTAGTCGAATTGCTCAGTGCCCTCCGAACCGTGCGAGCAGATTGCCCTGCACACGGCTCTCCAGTTTAACTTTTAGACGGTTTAAAAGATCCTCCCTGTGCTTTGATATGACAATCTCTGCACAGTATTATGGTTTTTCTCGCACTTTTCGATTTTATCTGACTAAGCTGTGGTTTATTTTGGATATCCTTCAGTCCTTTAATATGATGGACATTCAGATCTTCATTAGCTCCGCATTTAGAGCATCTGTCTCCATGAGTACTTATTGGTCCTGATATCGTATTTTTCCTTAGGATATCTTCGATAGTAGAGATTGCTTTATCGTTTCGTCCCTTATATATCTCTTCTCAAGTAGCTTGGAAGTTTGGATCTAGCGGGGCTTTCACTGCTATAGCAATGTCTTTATAATGACTATATATAATTGGGTCTATACGACCGCTATTAATATTCCCAAGTATACTTCTCTTAATTTTGATTTCACCTCCAAGATCTCTGCCTGCCATTTTGAATATGGTTGCTATTCTGTGCCATCTGTATTTAGCCGCGTATAATTTCGCCAAGGAGTGACTGAATATAAAAAATAATTCGCAGCCCATTTGTCGTCTATTTTCTCCAAGTTTGTAATATTCCATAATTCCTCTGAATATCCTATTTATCTTAGTATTTGTGTTACTTTGTGAATCGTATAAATAAGTAAATTTCGGTCTTGGATCACCACTTTTGTTACAAAACCCTTTTTCCGCAAGTCTCTCCACTACTCTATTTCGATCTGCCATCAATCTAACATGTCCTTTACCATAGCGTCTCAGGGTGTTGTTAGAGTTTCTTTTTCATATTCCATGATGCATATGTATCGAGTAGCCTAAGAATCGAGTTGGTTTTTGAACTAGGTCATTAATTTTCGTTTTTTCTTCGTGTAGTTCAAGTTTTAGTTCGTCTTTAAGAAATTTTGCTATTTTGGTTTTAAGTTCGATAACCACGTTTTTATTGTCGCACATTCCGATTATAAAATCGTCTGCGTACCTAACATAGCTCATGCGTCTATAGCTTTTGTCTAGGTTATTCGTGGGTCTCAGCTCAGTTTTTCTAGCTGCTCGAAGTCCATGTTTTTTAACATACTGTCTATATTCTGGACTCTCAGGTCTTTGGTCTCCAGCATTGCCATATATCATTTCTCTTTCAATAAACTTATCTAGTTCATTTAAATAGATATTTGATAACAATGGGGATAACACACCTCCTTGTGGAACTCCATATTTATTTCTGATAGGTCCTGATTCTGGCATGATTATTTTGGACTTACAACCTGCGTATATTAGATTCAGTACTCTTTCATCTCTAATTTTATGTTTTAATATGGAAATTAGTTTAATGTGGTCCACTGTGTCGAAGAATTTAGAAATGTCACCTTCAATCATCCATTTTGTACCTTTGAAGCTTTTACGTACATTTCTAAGTGCCGTGTGACATGATCGTCCAGGTCTAAATCCGTGCGAGTACGGAGAAAAATTTGGTTCATAAATACAACTTAATACTCTTCTTAAGACTTCTTGAACGAGTCTGTCTGTGATATTAGGTATTCCTAGCGGTCTTTTACCACCGTTGGGTTTTGGGATGTATGTTCTTCTAATTTCCCCTCATTTAAACGTTCCGTTTAAAACCTTTCCTTTTATGTCATTAACTGAGTCAAAAGTGAGTTCTGTTATGGTTCGACCGTCTGGACCAGCAGTGTCACTGCCGCGGTTGCCCAGGAGCTTTGCATAACTCTCAATTCAAATATCATCATGTTTCAGAATTGACATTAACTTATAGTTTATGTGATTCTTGTCATTTGTATTCTTCCGTCATAGATTGTATAGAATATGTTCCCCTTTGTGGGAGACATTCCCAGGGAATTCTTGTGTACAATCCGTTAAACATTCCTCGCCCCGAACTTTGTTAAGTCCAGCTCGAGTTCATAGGCCCCTTCCCGTGGTATATGGTACTACGAGCCCTCTGCCCCCTATGTTCTTACCTTTGTTCATAGGGTTCACCGATATCATAGTTACTCCCTTCCGTACCTCGTTGTACGGTTTATTCGATTGGTTACCCTTTAGATCCTTACGTTTAGATTTGTATTGTTTTATCCAGTTGCAGTAGTCCTTTCCACCTGTCGACCATGGTAGGACGGATAACAGTATAAAAGTGCATATATGATGTACCTTATATAGGGGCTGACAACACCCAACAGATCTCAGGTTCGTTAGAACATTACTTAACCAATGAATAGTGGATCTTCAGGGGCGGGATTTGCTTACCGTATGTGTCCCCTTGATTTTGAGACTGCATCTCTCAATTGTTTTGATAATATATCTTAACATAGTAAATAACTATAACCTAGCGGTCGCCCCAACGAAATGTCAATATCAGATTGCAGCTTCAAATCCATTATGATGGTGTTTTGTAAAATGGTGGGCTATAATTCTAAATAAACAAACGATTAAAAATCCTGTTCCAATTAAAACATGAAGACCGTGGAACCCTGTCGCCACGAAGAATGTTGACCCATAAACTGAGTCAGCAATAGTAAACGGAGCTTCAAAATATTCCATTGCCTGTAAAGCTGTAAATATCATACCTAAAACAACTGTTAAAAATAATGAAACAATTGTGTGATATCTATTACCAGCAACAATAGCGTGGTGAGATCATGTAACACAAGCACCTGATGTTAATAAAATTGCTGTATTTAATAAAGGAACATCAAATGCATTTAATGGTGTAATACCTATAGGAGGTCAAACTGACCCTAATTCTACTGTAGGTGATAATGAACTATGGAAAAAGGCTCAAAAGAATGAGAAAAAGAAACAAACTTCTGAAACAATAAATAAAATCATTCCTCATCTTAATCCTCTTTGTACAATTAATGGATGTAAACCTTGCATTGTAGCTTCTCTAATTACATCTCTTCATCATACGATCATCACAAGAATAACAAGTGTTAATGAACCGAATAATAATAAATCTCCATATGCATAACTATGCATATAAAGTACTCCTCCAGTTGTCATACCTAATGCTGCGAATGCACCTACATAAGGTCATGGTGAAGGATCAACTAAATGAAATGGGTGGTAATGTTTTGACATAAACTAAAAATGCCCAAAAATGGGCTACTGATTAATATACTTGTCTCAGTGAACGTCTTCTTTAAAAGAAAAATTTTTTTAACGACGAAGAGAATCGAACTCTTATTCAATACGCATGAAGCATTTGTCATTACCATTAGACTACGTCGTTTATATATTCTATAATTAGTACAATTAAGCTAAAATTATTGCTAATCTTACACACATTGCCTATCTAAGAGTTAATCTGACTCTTTATAAAATATATTTAATTAAAACCTCAATAAAAATAGTTTCATGCTTAGCTTTACCCAGCATTTATCTATTCATTCGTAGCTACTCAGCCATGCTATTTTTAACAACTGATACACCATTGGAATGGCAACTCAAATCCTTGCGTACGAAGAATTGCATTTTACAGGTTTTTTTACAGATACCGAAGATATAATCCAAACTGTCTCGCGCACCTAATCCCATATTTTCATACAGGGGTGGACTATATATTCATCCTTTCATTTATCCTAGATTTTGGAAATTTTAATCTAATTTAAAATAATTAAATTTGAAAGGAGCTAACGTATTATGGTTTTAAGGATTTTAAAACCATCCCCTTTAAAAAAACAGGCCTAGTTGTCTGCTTCTTTAAAAGAAGTCTCTACAGGTGAATTAAAATAATCGTTTTTCACAAAATCAGAAGTAATTTTCCGATTCTTTGAGTAAGTATAATTAGCCGTTTTGTCTACTTTTTCACACACCTTGAGAAAATCAGCATTTGTTTCTACTTCTTCTAAATCTTTTAGTATTTCTAGAACTAATCTACATAAATTTTTTTTCAATATAAAATAAGGGTACAATTCTTCCAATATTAATTTCACAGCTCCTTTTTCAACAATCACAAATTCTGACATAACTCCTCTTTTTCTTACATAACCATAGGGTTTGAATTTTTTTTGAAGTTGAAGTATAAATCAGTGACTTGTTGATTTTTGATAAAAAACAAGACTTATTCTGATATAGAATTTATATCTATGTGTTTTATCTTTAACTATTTGTGATATTATTGAACCGTCCCCATCTATAAATCCAGCAATATATCCTTTTTCTTGTTCTGTTCAATCTTTAATTTTTAATATTTTTTTATATTTCATATCTTTAATTCTTCCCTCGGTATTACCATTTCAGTTTAAGTCAGACAATAGGTCCACTTTTCCATATGAGTTATATATGAGCTGAGGAAGGCTTCACCGATATAAGTTAGTACTGTATTATTAAGAAACCAACATATGGGTCCAACAATAATACTTCCACATCTTGTGGAATAGTTTATGTTACCATAAACACACGCAACAATAATTTTACGTTTTGAGTCTGGATAGGTGGGTTCTCACGAACTTTCCCCCCGTTAGAACCGTACGTGCAGCTTTCACCGCATACGGCTCAATGTTTCATTTGTAACATTAACCTTTAGTCTGATTTAGATAAATCTTTTCTTTTCAATGTTACTCCAGCGTATGTGACTGATTTATGACAAGTCTCATGAAGTGGTGCTAAATTAGATATCGTACTCTTTCCTCCATCCTTAATCGCGTGATGGATTTCGATCGGTTCCTCACCAGCTAGTGGACCGTTACAAAGGGCACATCGAAAATTGTAATTCATGTAAACTGTTTTTCTTAATCTTTCTGCAGTTAGGTGGATATTTCGTGATACGAAATATTCCTGATCTGTATATGGATTTAAGTTTTTCATAGATCGCAAGTCTCAGTGTGTACTTTCATTTGGGACTAGTAGTAATTCCTTCTCACTATTTCCTATAACTCATTTCCTTGTAGGTGTTCTAAAGATATATCTATCTCTAAGTCACTTATTCGTTCTTGAACTATGTTTTCTTCTCCCATAAAAAATTTCGAGATTGTATGTAGTTAGATGTTGAAAATCTCTTTGGCTATGGTAACTAGTTCTATAATAATTAGTTCACCCTCGTATCTTTGGATTTAATTCAGCGACTATTCGACTCATTGGATGTTTAGGATCTCAAGCTTTCTTTAATTCAGCTTTAAAATTCTTTACCTTTAACTTCATTGGTCTCATTACAAACGTCCGAGCGTGTCCACCCAATTTATTTAGTCTCCAGTTTCTTATTGGTAATGTTACTTCTCATCCTAAAAAATAGAAACCACTTTCGTGTAAATCTATAATGGTAGATTTTTCTGCATTGATTTCCAGGCCTCTGTTTTTCAGAAATTCTTTTATTTTCGGAATCATTTCTTCTTCCAATTTTAGTCTATTAGGTGAGGTAACAATAAAATCATCCGCATATCTAATAATTCAACTGTTTTTAAGTAAATTAAATTCCTTTTGGCTTGTTTTATGTTCTCAAGAAACATTTTCTCCTCTGATACAATTTTCCATTCCGTTTAATACCGCATTCATTAAGACTGGTGATATTACTCCTCCTTGAGGAATTCCCTTGGTTGGTCAAGTTGTCTTTCCTTCGAATATAATTCCACTATTTAGCCATTTTTCAATATATGTAATGCCTACTGGTAATAATTTTCCCTCCAAAGCATATTTAACAGCATCAAAGCTTATGTTATCGAAGCAGCCTTTAATATCGGCGTCTCAGATATACTGAGGAGCAGTTCGTTTGTCTAAAATAAATCTTATTCTAGCCATTGCCAATCCCGGACTTCTAAATTTCCTAAACCCAAAAGAGTAAAGGTCACTTGTTTCTTCAATGATAGGATCTAACGTCAACAAAATTAAATTTTGCATAGCTCGATCAATTTGAACCGGAATTCCCAATGGACGCTCTTTACCTACTTGATTAGGTTTGGGAATCATTACCCTTTTAACTGGTTTTGCCCGATAGCAGGTAGGAGTCTCTGTAATTTTCTGAAGTTCTGTAATAGCTCCTCATTTTTCTTGAGGAGTTTTTCACGTTACTTTATCTATTCCAGGTGTCTTCCCTCCACTCGTTGATGTTGTCTTTCGGACTGCAAAAGCTCTACCAGCTCATGATTTTATTAATTCGTTTTGGAGTCGAAATACCTCCGCTTTATCATTCACTCTATACGCAACTACTATTTTATTTTGTCGACATATTTAACAACCTGTTCTCACTTTATTTTATATCCAGCCTCATTATTCATTTTATCTTTTATTTCTTTCAATTTTGTTTTTTCAAATAAATAAATAATAGATAAATTGAACAATGTAGCTGTATAATTCTATACAAGCTAGCATCCGGTTATAAACTTCCCAAAGTTTTAGTAGTATGACTACACAATAGTTAAGTCAGCATGCTTTCACATTACAACATTTTGTTCCTATCACGAGCCATTACAGCAAGTGCATTTGCTTTTTAACTTCTCCTCTACCCGCTATACGATACATTTCTTTACAAAAATGCCGGTAGTTACATATTAGTAATTACAGTATATCGGGCTTACCAAG
>Ga0209390_10004887_pt1 | contig 19652 bp, 12 predicted proteins | sample BON01_FD_187212 | JGI IMG/M metagenome (GOLD analysis project Ga0209390, IMG submission 187212) | Freshwater microbial communities from Lake Bonney liftoff mats and glacier meltwater in Antarctica - BON-01 (SPAdes) (version 2) | ecosystem: Environmental > Aquatic > Freshwater > Ice > Glacier...
GTTGTTCGAAGGGCATGTCGCCGGCCTCGAGGAGCTTCACGAGTGTCGGGCGACTCACGCCCAACAGGTCGGCCGCTTCCTGCGTCGTGAGTCGTTGATGGACAGGTGCGATCGTGACGGCCTGTCCCGCTGCCATGGCCTCGACGATGTCACGAAGCACCTCGAAGACCTCCGCAGGCAGGATCAGATGCTGCCCATTGGGGCCAGACAAGGTCGTGGCCAGTTCAGCCCCCGAAAATGTTCGGAGCATGGCAACGAGCTCGTCAAGAGGCTCGGTCGGCGGCAAGACCGTGTGTTCCAGCGTGGATGCAGTCATCTCGGTGTTTCTCCTCAGATCACGATCGTAACGCAATTCGAAAAATTCGCAAGCGGCGCGAATTGGGTTGGCGGCTGAGCAGAGCATCGATGCCGTAGCTGACTTCGGACTCTCCGCGCTTTCAATCGACAAATTCAGGCGGAGCGGATCCGGGCATGCGAGGATCGACCCCGAGATGGAGACGCAGCCACGAACGCCCCAGATCATCTTCATGAGTCCGCAACGGCTGATGGTGCCGTTGTTTCAGCGACCGTATGTGTGGAACCAGGAACTCCAGTGGGAGCCGTTGTGGAACGACGTCGTACGCATCACGGAGCGTTACATGGGAGATTCGGCCGTCAAGCAGCAGCCACACTTCCTCGGAGCTGTCGTCGTGCAGCAGACACTCAATCCCCTCGGCTCACTTCAGATGCGCAGCGTGATTGACGGCCAACAACGCTTGACGACACTTCAGCTGATGATCGACGCCGTCCATGCTCAACTCGTCCTCGGCGGGTCGACGCAGTCGGCCCGCCGACTGGAAGCACTTGTGCTCAACGACGAAGCATTCTGCGAAAGTGACGCCGACCGACACAAGGTGTGGCCCACCAACAAGGATCGCGCTGCCTTCAACGAGGTGATGGTGGCTCCCATCCCCGTCGAGTACGAGAACCTTGCGCACCGATCGAGCCGCCTCACCCAGGCTCACCGTTTCTTCAGTGAATCGGCCGGAGTCTGGCTACGGCTCAACGGTGACGACGAGATATCCGAACGAGGCGCAGCCTTGGAGCGATCGATTCGCGACCATCTCCAGATCGTCGTAATCGACCTCGCTGCCGATGAAGACGCCCAGGAAATCTTCGAGACGCTGAATGCCCGCGGGACTCCGCTCACTGCAGCCGACCTCATCAAGAACTTCGTCTTCCAACGGCTGACTGACGCCGGTGAAGATGTCGAAGCGATCTACGAGTCCTTCTGGAGCGAGTTCGAGACAGCGTTCTGGGAAACCGAGGTCAACTCGGGCCGAACGAAGTACCCACGTTCCGCGATGTTCCTCAATCACTGGCTCGTTGCGCGGACCCGCGAAGAAGTCCTCGCACGTGAGGTCTTCATCCGGTTCAAGCGATATGTCGACTTTGAAAGGGAAGGACCTGTTGCAGCGCTCGTCGCCGAGCTTCATCGAGCTGCCCACGTGTATCGACGCCTCATCGAGGCAACGACCCGTCTCACTGGCCCGCTCGACCGTTCCGAACTGTTCGCGTACCGCACGAGCGTGATGGAGAGCGAGGTAATCAAGCCACTGCTACTGACGCTCCTCGATCCTGAGCAGGAATCGATCCCACACGACCAGCTCACCAAAGCACTCGACGTCGTCGAGAGCTGGATGGTGCGGAGAATGATCGTCCGGGCAACCTCGAAGAACTACAACCAAACTGTTGCCGACATGATAGCCCGCCTTCACAAGCAGGACCGGACGAAAGCAGGAGACACGTTGGAGGCCTTCCTACGCGAACAGCGCACGGCAGTCGGCTATTGGCCCGACGACCACGAGGTGGCGCAGCAGCTTTCGAACGAGCGCGTCTACAAACGCTTGAGTCGCGGCCGGCTCCGGATGATCCTCGAAGCGATTGAAGATCGTCGCCGCGGCTGGCCATCAGCGAGCATGGGCTTCTCAGAGCGTGTCATGCGCGGTACCTACAACATCGAGCACGTGATGCCGGTGAGTTGGGAGAAGCACTGGCCACTTCCGCAAACCGTCGCTGATTTCGATCGCAATCAGATGATCCACACGCTGGGCAACTTGACTCTGTTGACCGCGCGCCTGAACACCAAGGTGTCGAACGGACAATGGGCGGGCGCAAACGGCAAGCGGGCTGCCCTCGTCGAGCACGACGTGCTCAAACTGAACCGCACGTTCATCGATGGATTTCACGAAGACTGGACCGACACCGACATCGAAGCTCGAACCGCAACGCTCACTGATGAGCTTCTCGCAGTTTGGCCGGTCCCCGAAGGACACCGGTCGGAGCAACATGCGGCTCCGACGAAGACGCACCGAAAGGTCGAAGTTCTCGATCTGCTGAGCGCAGGTCTGATCGAGCCCAACACGGCGCTCATTCCCCGAGCCAAGGCCGCTCGGGATCGCACGGTCATCGTGCTCGGGGATGGCTCGATTGATGTAGACGGAATTCTCTTCAAGACACCGTCGGGCGCAGCAGGTCATATTCGCGGAGGTCCTACGAACGGCTGGAGATACTTCCGGGTTCAGCTCAGTCCCCGAATCACCTTGAGCGATCTGTGGCATGACTACGTCGAACTCGAAGACATCGATACCGATTCAGACGACGCAGGCGACGACGTAGGAACGGAGTGACGAACCGGGACCGCTGCTGATCAGGAGCCTGATCTGTTACATCGCACGAACGAAACGATCGTTCCATAAATGATGGATATCGTCTACCGTGACGATGTGAACTTCCAGCACCCAGTCGAGGCCGTCATACCCGGCGCGCAGGGCCGAATCCTGGCTGTGTTGGTGGACACGACCGCAGCCCTCAACCTCCGGACACTCGCTCGACTGGCTGGGGTCAGCCCCGCCCAGGTCTCACGAGTCGTGCCCGGACTCGTTGATTTAGGATTGATTGACCGCGAAGAGATTCCTCCGTCGTCACTCTTTCGGCTAGCCCGCTCGAATGTGGCCGCCCAGGCTGTCATCCGGCTTTCCCGGTCACGCGAGATCGTGCTCGGCCAGATCGGCGAGATCAGTTCGAGGCTTGACGCGCCCCCGGACAGCGTCATTCTCTTTGGCTCGTTCGTACGAAACGAAGCGGGCTCAAGGAGCGACATCGACACAGTAGTTGTCCGCCCCGATGAAGTGGACGAGGAGGATGACTCCTGGCAGACGTCGATTCAAGACTGGCGACGGCACGTCCAGGCGCTTGCTGGAAACCCAGTCGAGGTGGTTGAGGTTGGTCGCACAGAAGCTGCAACAAAGTTGAGAGGTCGGTCAGAGTTCTGGCGCAACATTCGTCGCGAAGGGCTTGCCGCTCACGGGTTGGGCGTAGTTGAGCTGATGGAAGCCTCCGATGGCTGACCCAGATCGGGCCTCCGATGCGCGACAGCCAGGCTCCAGCGAACGACGTCTCCTGGGAAACGATCTTCAACGCTGAAGACGGCCGACTTGACTTGCCCAACGTCGAGCACCTCCTAGTACTCGATGCAACATCCCCTGAGAATGATGAAGCCGTGGCAACCCTCAACGGAGAGGTGTCCGCTCTCATGCCGAGTCCCTCAGCCCCAATACTGCGCAGCCGTCTCACCCTGCGCCAGTGATGTACGTGAAACTTGGGTCCTCTTCTTCACGAAACCGATCGACGGATACGTCAATCATCGTCCCGTTGAAGATGCCGAGCTCTTTCATCCTCAGGAATGAATCGATTGTAAGGCCCGTCACCATCTTGAAGAGCTCCGGCTCCGCCGTCTCTATGATCTCGGCCAGTGTCCGCTCTCTCGGATCAGTCAGATACATAAAGGCCGGAATCCTTGCGGTGAGATCCTTGATCTTCTTCTTCAAGTCGGCAAGCTGCTTCTCGACGGCCTTGAGTTCCTGCTGCTCCTTTGCAGTTAGCTTGCTCTTCCCCTTCTCCCGTATCGCCATCTTGAGCTTCTCGTTCTTGCTCAGCACGATTTCGAGGTTCGCTGTCGTCCCTCCCAACGTTCGTACCCCTGCCAGGGCGTCAAGGAGCGACGAGTCACTGGCCAGAGCGTTGAGTGTTTCGTCGTTGACGCCGACCAGGAGCGCTGTCTTCCACTGAGCGTCGAGGGCTCGCTGCGCCACGTCCTTCGTTGCCGTCGTGATCACTTGCCCCCAATCGACAACCGCCATGGCGCCGTCCCCGTACTTGAAAATCGGCAGGAACTTCAGCAGTTTTCCAAGAATGGCCGCCACGGTTTCGCCGGTGGCGTCTGCTTGCGAGAGGGCGTATCGACCAATCAGCGAGAGTGCGCGATTCGGATCGAAGTCGAAAACGAAGGAGGCCTTCTTGTAACCGGGTGCGAGCGTGTCGTCGGGTAGCCGGGAACTTCTGGGCGACTGAACACGGAACGCGGCCTGAAAGTACGACTCTGGAGCTTGAAGGTTGCGAAGCATCAGGATCGCGCCCCATTCGCGCACCGTGACTCCGGTAAGCAGTTTCCCACAAGTCAAGGTGATCGACCCTTCGAGTCCCGCTTCGGTTGACTCGCTGATAGCCCTCCTGACTGGCTTAAGCGCCTTCGCTCCCTGCCCTACAGATGATCCGGCGGCCACCACGATCTTGTACTGCGAAAACTTGGGATCGGATGCCAGCAGCTCGCCCATCGCATGGCAAGCCGCCACGTCAGCGAGGTACCAAACGCTGTGCATCACGGCGTCGCCGTAGTCAGTTCCTTCGAATGGAAACGGTGCGGCGTCTGCGTCCGCCGAGAGTTGCTTCAGCTGATGTGTTCGTTTGTGGCCCTTGATCAGATGTAGAAACGCGACGACTCGATTCTGGTTCTCAAATTCATACCCTCCGTTGGCTTCATTCCTGGTGGCCTTGAAGAAATCGGTCAATGAAAAGGCATTATTGGACCCGTCGGCGAACTCCTCAGTGAGACTCCCGAGCTCGTAGGTCATCACGCTCAAGGTGGGAAGTTCCTCATACGGGTTTGGCCCGCTGGCCCCGTCCTCTTGTTTTGCCGCCTGCTCTTCCACGTATGACCAGTTGAACATCTCTTCCGTGCTGAACTCGCCAAACGTGATGGCTCTGAACGGCGTGCCAGAAAGGTACAGAAATCTGTTCGCCGAGAGGCCTGTCTGGTCCGGGCGAAACGATGCATTCTGCAAGGCGCCGACCGACTTTCGTTCCGACGGGTCGTACATCTCGCGCGCGTTCTCACGCCACGCGCCAAAGTGGTACTCGTCGATGACGATGCAGTCCCACGCCATCTCGTGCACGAGCTTGTTGCGCTTCTTCACAGCGCCGTCGCCGTCGGTTCCAAAAAGGTCCTGAAAGGAGACGAACCAGGCCAGAGGTGCGGTGATCTTCGCGAGGCCGGCCTTCGTTGTCGGGGCCGTGTCCTTGTCGACGTACTCCCAACCCTTGAACGCCGCGTGCGTGAGCAGATCGGTTCTCCACGAATCTGCAACTGCCGGCTGATACGTGATCACGAGCAACCGCTTCCACTTCATTCGCATCGCTAGCTGATACGCAGCGTGTGTCTTTCCGAACCGCATCTTGGCGTTCCACAAAAACTTCACCGTGTCTGTATCCTTGGCACCACTGAAGTAGGCCTCGGTAGCGTCCACCGCCTTCTCCTGGGATGGTCGCATTTTGAAGTTCTGCCAGCGCTGGAAGTCGACCTCGGTGCCGGTTCGCAGGGCGATGATGGCCGCCCTGACCTCCTCGATGGTCGCTTCGAACCATTCGTCGCCTGTGTTGTCGCTGGCAATTCGCTTGACGCCAGCGCCCTCCAAGACCTTGTGGAGCGCTTTATCGGAGAACCATGCACCGCTCGGAGTCTTGACTTCCTCCTCGAGAATCAGCTCCTCAATCTCGGGATCGACCCCGGCGCCAGTGCGATTGTGGCCGGCGATACGCTTCGCATTTCTTCCAGCCTTCGACTCGCCGACCTTGATGAGGCCAACGCCACCACCGTCCCCGCGTTTCCACCGCTTGAGACGTTCTGGTGATTTTGTGTAGGCGTAAATTCGCCAGTCGTCGGGGTGAGATGTGTAGTCCCCATAGCGCTCCCGAGCCATTACGTCTGCTGAAGCTCGCGAGCAACAACGGTGTCGTACAAGCCGAAGTGGTGCAGACCTTCGTGGCTGTCGATGCCCGTGTACGAGAGCGAGGAGTCTTCGTACCGGCGAAAGGCGAAGACCGCCTGATTCATGTGCGCGCCGTTGAACACATTCAGCGACACCAGCAAGTGGAAGTCGTCGACCGTCAATCCTGTGACCGTCTTGAACAGGTCTGGCTCCAGCTTGGTGATGACGTCGCGGAGGGTGTTCTCCCGGAAGTCCGTGAGGTACATGAAGGCTGGGATACGCGTGGCGAACTTGATGAGCTTCTCCTGCACCTGCTTGCGCTTCGACTTGTACTCCTTTTCCTCCTCGGACAGCTCCTTCTTCTCCTTCGGGGTGATGTCGTCGCCCTTCTCCTTCTTCGTCGCCTTGACCTGCTCACTCTTATTGAGCACGGTCTCCAAGACGTCGCTTCCAAGGGCTCGGAATCCCTCGATTTTCATGATGGCCTCGATGGCCTTTGGGTTGGCGAGGATCTTTCTGAGCGTGTCGTTATCGACATTGACCAGGAGGGCCGACTCCCACTTCCGTGCAAGCAGCGTCGCTGATGTTCCGGCCATAGCGATGTCGAGGATGCCGCCAGCATCGATCTGCGTCATGTGAGAGCCGTCGTAGGCGAGGACCGGCAGGAAGCTCACCAGCTCCCTTACCGCATCCTCGGGATTCGCAACATCCGGGGAGAGACCTCCGCCGTACTCGGCAATCTGGCGGAGTGCTCGGGTCGGCGCGAAGTCGAAGACGAAGCAGACCGGTTTGAGGACCTCGTGATGATGGGGGTCCGTCCCGTCGGGGTTCCTGATCGACCAGGGCGACTGCACCCGGAACGCTGCCTGGAAGTACGTCTCGGGCGATTTGAGGTTCCGGAGCATCAAAATCGACGACCACTGTGGAACGGTCACCCCAGTGGTGAGTTTCCCGCACGACAAGATGATGGTTTTCGTGTCGTGGCCACTTCCGATCGCACTGCGGACCGGCGGCAACGCCTTGAGTCCCACGCCCGCCCCTGGACCAGCGACCACGAGCACTTCGTAGTCGTGGAAGAAGACGTTCTGTTTCTCGGCGAGCAGATTTGCCATGGCGTGGCAGGACGCCACGGTCGGCAAGAACCAGAACGAATGGTTGAGATAGGGAAGAAGCCGCACGTCCGAATACGGGAACGGCGGCTTCTTCGCTCCGAGCTTGAGATTGTCGACCTGAGTCACCGAGTACGAGCCCCGAATAATGTCGAGCCACTTCTGGACATCACTCTTGTGCTCGAACACCGCGGCATCACCTGAAGCCGTTGCGGAGAAGAACTCACCGAGGTCGAACTCGTCGAACTCACCTTGACTTGCAATCGCGAGGAGTTCGTCGGGCATCTGGTACGTGAGCAGCCGCATCTCGGGAAGTGCCGCGTACGGGTTCGCTACGTCCGGGTACCGGTGCGACCAGTTCTGCTTGGCACGCTGTTCGTCGGTGTACGTCCAGTTGAAAATCTGCTCCTCGATGAACTCACCGGTCGCGAGCGCCTTGAACGGTGTTCCGGAGAGGTAGAGGTATGCCTTCGTGGTGATCGGGAGGAACTCGATTTCGTCCTCGCCCAACTCGTCGAGTTCTTCGTTGAATTCGCCGAGGCCTGGATTGAACTCAGCCTTGAGTTCCTTCTTCGCCTCCGTGTCGTCTTCACCTTCGAAGAGCTCCTTCGCGTTCTCGCGCCAAGCCCCGAAGTGGTACTCGTCGAACACGACGAGGTCCCAGTTGATCGCATGAAGCCACTCGTTCTTGGGCTTGATATTCCCGGACTTGTCTTTTCCGAGCAGGTCCTGAAAGGAGCCGAAGTAGACGAGGGGACGCTTCTTGTCGGCCGTCGTCGGATCGTGAGACGTTGACCGGGAGAGGTACTGCCAGCCGTCGAAGTCGGCATGCGATTCGAGGTCGTTTCGCCACGCGTCCTCGACGGCAGGCTTAAAGGTGACCACGAGCACCTTCGTTGCGCCGAGCTTCTTGGCCAGTTGGTATGCGGCGAAGGTCTTGCCGAACCTCATCTTGGCGTTCCAGAGGAACCGAGGGACGGCGTGCATGTCTTCCTTCCAAATCGAATGGAAGTAGGCGTGGCTCTTCTTGACGGCTTCCGTCTGCTCGGGGCGCATCTTGAAGGTTTCGTGGTGCGTGCCGGAGAGTGGCACTCCGGTCCGAAGTTCGGCGATGGCGGTCTTCACGTCAGCGACGGCGCAGTCCATCCACTCCAGGTCCACCTTGCCAAAGCCCTTGTCACGAAGTCGCGCACGAACGTCGTGGTCGGAGAACGCCGATCCATCGTTCCGTTCGGCCGGCTCGTCGAGGTGGATCTCGTACTGCTTGATCAGAGCGGTCTTAAGTTGCTGCTCGACGCGCGCCGGAGCGCTCTGGGTGGTCTGCCCGATCTTGAGCATCCCGTCGTGAGCTCCATCGTCGATGGAGTAGGCGTAGATGCGAAGGCGAGCCTCGGGCTTCTCGGGGAGAAGGTCTTCAATCTGCCTACTCACTCACCAAGCTCCATCGGACGGACGAACTTCTCGATGAACGCAATCTCGTCATCCGTGATTCCGTACTTCTTGTAGAGGTCCTCGTCGGTCCATGTCTGTGTCCATTCCTGCGTCGGCACGAACGTGTAGACCTTGCGAGTCGTGTCCTGAGACGGCTTGTGCAGCAAGACCAGTAGGCGCGTCAACCGACACGAGAGATACGAAAGGGCGCTCTCGGCCTCCTCCTCCGAGTCAAACGGGCCGATGCAGAGATATGTCTCCGAAGAGATGCTTCCCGGCTCACCGACAAATGGGGTACTGAGAATTTTGTGCGGATACGTGTCCTTGTTGCCCGTACCTGGGGCGGCGCGGCCTACGTAGATCTTCCACTTGTCGATGAGCTCGCTGCCGTTCGAAATCGACTTCCTCGGGGTGTAGCCTTTTCCGCCATTCTGGTGAACCAGGACGTCGCCAGCTGATTTGGTGGTCTTACCCTTGAATGTGGTTGCCAGCCCGAACGGTTTTCGGGAACTCACGAGTCGCGCGAACCGTCTCCCCTCTGGGAGTGCAACCGATTGGCTCTGCCCGGATTCGACGGCGGCGACCTTCTTGAGGATCGACAGTCCCTCATTGAACCGGATGAAGACGTCGGCGCCCTCTTCGAGGAGTTGACGACTGGCCGTTGATGGTGGGTCGTCCTTGAAGTGTGTGGTGACGGTACATGGGCCTGGGTTGTCTCGGTCCCAAAGGAAGTAGCAGACGCCACCCTTGAGACCGACGCCGGGGAATACGTCCGAAGCGCTCAGAAAGTCGTCGATAGATCGGATGCGGTCATCCGACAGCATCGACTCCCGGAAACCCGGGCGCACCTTCCCACCGGAAAACCAGCGGGCCGGAATGACCATCGTCAGCAACCGTGGTTCGAGCTTCTTTGCTTGATCAACGAAGCTGTCGTAGATCGAGGTAGCGCTCGTTCCGAAGCCGCCGTCACCAAGTTGGTAAGGAGGGTTCCCAATGATGACGTCGAACTGCATGTCGGCTCCGAACAGCTCGCTGATTCGAGCTTCGATGTTGTCTGTGTGAATGAAGGCGTAGGCGTGCGTTTCGAGTTCGTCGGCCCGGTCGAGAGTCTTTTGGCTCGCTCCGCAGTAACTGCACTTGCCGTTCGTCCCCTTCGTGATGGGGTTACCGGCGCTGTCGGCGGTCTCGACGAAATCGGTCGCTCCGGCCCAGGAGTGCTCCGTTCGCTCGAACCAGATGTTCCCGTCCTCGTCATTGAACGACGTCGCGATTGAATGCTCGCCGTTGGCCCACTTCGAGCAGTAGACGCTGCGCCGGGCGATCAGGCTGGTGAGGTGCGTAATCGCAATTCCGAAGACTTGTTCGGTCAGGATGTGATCGACGCGATCTTGGAGATCGGGGATCTCGTCCTCAAGTCCGTCGGTCAGGCGGACGGCGATCTCTCGGAGGAAGACTCCAGACTTCGTGAAGGGATCGAGGAACTTCAGCGAGGAGTCGGCCCAGATGTTTGCTCCGTTGTGATCTTCCGCCCATGCCTCGGCCACCTGATCAAGCATCCGGTTCGCAAACTCTGGCGGCGTAAACACCTCGTCGTTGGAGAGGTTGGCGATGCAGGTCAGTACGTCGGGGTTCCGGTTTCGAAGACTGAATGCGACTTGCTCACTCATCGTGCCCACCACTTTCTGCGATCTCCGCAACCGAGAGGGAGCCGTGATCATGGCTTGGCGTGAAAATCTCGTGTTTTCCCATATCGGCGAACAGCGAATCCTCGCCAAAGGACGACACCATCGTCATACTGTCGAAGCGGAAGTCGCGCCGGTGGTACTTGCCCTTCCCGAGATAAGCCCACTCGGCGAACGTGATCGGACGAGGGCTCGTCCCCTGCATGGTCATAGATAAAGCATCGCCATGAACGATGTTGACACCGAGCACATTCGCTGCGGCTGCGAACAGAACGTCATCAGCCGTGATGCCAATCAAGTGCGCGAATTCGTGCAGCAGGTTCTCGCGACACTCGACGACATTGTCGGCGAGCAACTCAATTCCGTACACGGACATCAGCGCTAGAAGACCCTGGTGGCGAGTCTCGAAATCGCTCCGCCCGTACCTGGCTTGGACGGTCGCAAGCTTGCGTTGCAGGACCGGCACGAGGAAATTTCCTGACCCGCATGCGGGCTCGAGAAAGCGGGCTTCGACTCGATCGGCCTCGTCACCGACCAAGTCGAGCATCGCCTCGACCAAATGGGGCGGAGTAAAGACCTCTCCGTGATCAGCGACGCGCTGCTTCGATTTGACCAAATCCATTGGCCCATCCTGCCGCACCTTGCGTCCGCTAGCGCGGTCCTTGCAGTTCGACCGCAGGTTTGAACGACCTTGTTCGGGGATTGCAGGAGCTACAGCCCTGGCAGATCCATCCCCGGGAGCTCTCGACCGAGCGGTCGTCGTGGCTTCTCAGCAACCGCTCGCCATCTGTCGCCGACGGGTTCGTAGCCATACATCTCGGCGAGGTAGCGCTCGGTCTCGTCCATGTCGTCCCACGGCTTCGTCGGCCGATTCGGGTCGACGTTCTCCTCGGGGAGGTAGTCGCCTGGCCCTCGACCTGCAAACTTAGCGACCGTCATTTCGTCGTATGTCAGCTCGCTCCATTTCTGCGTCGGCCGATACGGCGGCCGGACAGGCGGATCCAAGCTTGGGTCGGTCGGTCGCCCAGCCCACTTATCGAGGATCCGCTGAGTGCTGTTCTTGTTGTAGTCGTCCCGAACTCGGTTGACGAACTCCCTCTCAGGCGAGATGGCCGTTGCGTTCTTCAACTCGGCTTGGCGTGCGAGGGCGGGGCGGTCGATCCAGTCGGTGGCGATCGACTGCGCGACGACGTCGAAGGCGGTCTGCTCCCCTGTCGTGGCAACGAAGACCTCGTTGGTCGAGCGGCCTCGGGTCATCGGGACGTAGAGGTTGCGCACGTCGGTCGCTCGGTCCAGGAACAGGATGCCGGCGTCGACCGTTCGGCCCTGAGCGCCGGCCCCGGTGCGGGCGTAGGCGAGGTCGACGTTTTCGGCGACGTACTCCCTCGGGAGTTGCACGACGCCACTCGCACCTTCGACCGTCACCGACTGGTCTCGGTGGATCGCTCGAACAGTCCACTCGGCTCGGTTGCGAACCATCTGTCCTCGATCGGTGAGCAACCGACGATCGTTCTTCCGCGTCGCAATCTGCTCACCGACGAAGAGGACGTACCGGCCGGCAAGGGCTGCGCCGTTGTCGGCGTCGAGTTCGCCTGCTTGCAGTCGCACGCGCTGGCACTGCTGATTGAGATCGACGACCGTTTCGTTGGTCGGCGACATGAGCAACGCGGTTCGACCGGCTTGGCGTTCGTTCCACCAGCGGCCGATGGCCTGTTGTCGCATCATCTGGAGCGATCCGCCGTGGAGTCGGCCGTGATGGTCGTACACCTCGGCGACCTCAACGGCGCCACGACGGAGTCGGAGGCTGGCGTCACGTTCCCAGTCGTTGTCGAAGCGGTGGACGCGGTCGAGCTCGACAGCTTCGTTCGTGTCGACGAAGAGTTCGAACATGCCGCCTCGGCCGACTGCGGAGAACTGCAAGGGGTCGCCGACGAGAACGACGCGCCAGTGCTTGCGGTCGGCGAGCGCTGCGAGTTCGGCCAGCTTCGGGGTCGACATCATTCCGGCTTCGTCGACGATCACGGTCGCTCCGGCGGGCAGGTCGTAGCGGTGCTCCGGCGCCCGGTCGAGGCGATGTTCGATGAGCAGCTTGTCGAGTGTGTCGGCTGCGACTCCGGTCTCGACTTCGAGCACCTCGGCGGCCGCCGCCGACGGGGCGACGCCGAACACGGCTCGACCGTCAGCGCGGAGCTGGGCCACGGCGGGTCGGAGTGCGGTGGTCTTGCCGGTGCCCGCCGGCCCGACGATGAGGACGAGCTGTGCGTCACCAGCGACACGGGCGACGGCTTCGGCTTGGGCGATGTTGAGGTCGATGTCACTGCGATCGATGGCGGCCGGATTGATCAGGTCCAACGCCCTGATGCGGCGCGCTGCCCAGTCGAGCAGTGCACGCTCTTGGTCGATGATCGACTGCGTGGTCAGCGCCCGATTGGTCGCTGCTTCGGTGACGGGACGACCGTCTCTGCGAAGCAGCGAATCGGGTGGGATCGGTGCCGAGATGTCGACGCATCGCTCCCGTGCGATCGTTTCGGCGACATGGTCGATCAGTCTGATGGCCTGCGCGGCATCACCTCCGACGTCCGTCGGGAGCAGACCACCGAGTTCCCGGTGGAGCTCGGTCGGCCGCCACGTCGATTGCCTGTTGCTGATCGCCCGGAGTGCACCGCTGCTCATCACGGTCACCTCGTCGGCGGTGATGCTCGTGCGTGGTCGTTGTTGCTTGACGGCTTCGCCGACGATGACCTCGGGTGCGACGTCGAGCTCCCATGCCTGTTCGCGCCACTCGGCGTGGAGCGTTGCGGCGTCGACGTGCTTCTCCTTCGAGGGACGGGTGTGGATGACTGCTTCGCGTTCGAGCTTCCATCGTTCCCTCGGTGTGGGGTCGCGATCCATGGTGGCGACAAAGCGATCGAGCTTGACGTCGATTCGGCGGCGGATGTCGTCGGTGCGGTACGAGTAATGGCTGAGGACGACATCGGGGATGTCGGCCATCTCGGCGATGCCGTTCTCGGGTATGCGCCACCGGACGCCGAGCGCGGTGTTCAGCTCAGCCCGAAGCGCAGCGTGGTAGAGCGCCGAGAGCGTTCGTTGATCTCGTTTGATGAGTCGGGCGTCGAGTGCGAGCCAGCGACCATCGGGCGACATCACCCGGTTCGGGATGACGAGGTGTGTGTGGACTTGCGGGTCGAGTGCTCGGCTCGTGTGCTGGCGGAACATCGCGCCGACGATCCCCTTGGCGTCAACGACGGCGACCTCTCCCCCGATCCGGTATCGGGTGTGTGCATGATCCTCGATCCACGACATCAGCGCGCTGACCGCCCGATCGTGCGATTGCAGGACACGGTTGCGGACGAATTCGTCGCCGAGTGCGAACAACACGGACACGGACTTCGGCGCAGAGCAGGTGACGTCGTAGCCGCGCACCGATGTCTCGCCGTAGCGGCGACCGAGGTGTTTCTCAGGGTTGGCTGGGTCCATCCCGGCCATGAGTGAGAGGAACGCATCGTCGCCGACGGTGCCCGAAAGGTCGAGCGCTGCAGCTCCTCGACCGAGCCATCGGCCGCGTGGCTCGTTGGCGTCGAGGTAGTAGTTCGGGAGTTGCTCGACGTAGTACAGGCCGGCGTCGAGACCCTTGAGCGTGGTGACCCGGACCGTCATCGGACGCTCCCGAATCGATTCCCGGATTCAACTGTGCACTCGTCTGTCTTTGGTGTGTGGATTGGTTCGGTGGTCGTGTTGGTTGGCATGGGGGACCTATTCGGTGAAGGGCAGCGTTGGCTGCTGGACGTTGGTCGGGGTGTCGTCGACGTTGTTGGTCGTCGGTGGTTGATCCGTGTTGGTGGTCGGATCGGGTGCGTCGTGTGACGTGGGTGCGAAGGTGTTGTCGTCGTCGGTGGGGATGGTGATGGGGCCACCGCTGAGGGCTTCGAGCTTGTGACGCGGGATGCGGAGCTGCTTGCCAAGACGGATGGCGGGGAACGGGCCTTCGCCGAAGTCGGCTGCTCTCCGGGCGAGCGCGTAGGCGCTCGTTCGTCCGATCCCCATGACCGCAGCCGCCTGGGTGACCGTGAGGAAGTCGGGCAACGAGTTGGTGCTCACTTCGCACTCCCGGCCGCTGACCGCCCGTGAGGCAGCGCCCGAGGTCTGCGAGCGCTCCGTTCGTCGTGACGTGTTCTGATGTCCACGCCCCCAACAGGCCCACCTTGGGCGCGACCGTTACAAGATTTCAGGGGCGACGGCATCGGACGGTTCGGTTCCACACCTCTCCGAAGGCCCCATAGAGTCGCCGACCGTTACAGAGACATGCGCCCACTACCCCCGACTTGACGCGAGGCGTACCGTGAGTGGCGGGGGCGTGTTCAGTACCGATTCAGGAGGCAGGTCGACAGATGGCTCACATCGCCAAGAAGGGGAACCGCTACTTCGTCGTGGCGTACGGCGGCATCAACCGTGCGACCGGCGGGGAGAAGCGCGACTGGTCCGACGGGTTCGCGACTCGCAAGGAAGCCGAACGTGAGGCAGCGGCCATCGAGAAGCGGAAGGAGGACGGCGACTACCGGTCGCCGGATCGCATCACCCTCGCCAACTACCTGAACGATCGGTGGTTGCCGTTGAAGAAGTCGCAGCTGAGCCGGTCCACGTTCGACTCGTACCGCAACAACGTTCGGCTGCACGTCGCACCGAGGATCGGGACGATCCAGCTCCGGCAGCTCCAGCCGGAAGACCTCGACACCTTCTACGCCGAGCTGCTCGTCGACGGGAAGCTCAACGGCGCCGGCGGCGGTCTCGCCCCCAAGTCAGTGCGCAACATCCACGGAATGCTCCGCAAGGCGCTCGCCGACGCCCATCGCAAGGGCACCGTTCATCGCAATGTCGCCGACCTTGCCGACCCGCCGAAGGTCCGCAATGGCGGAGCGAAGGATCATCAGGTCTGGTCGGCCGATGAGTTGCGATCGTTCCTCGGTGAAATCGAAGACTCCGGCTGGTTCGCTCCGATCTACTTGTCGGCGAACACCGGGATGCGCCGCGGCGAGTTACTGGGGCTCACCTGGCGCAACGTCGACCTCGACAAGGCCCGTCTCGTCGTCGACCAGCAACTGCTCTCCGTCGGGTACGAGGCACAGGTCGGCGCGCCAAAGACGAACACAAGTCGGCGAACGATCGACCTTGACCAGCGCACGGTCGCAGTGCTGCGGACGTGGCGACGGATGCAGCTCGAACAGCAGCTGGGCAATGGCACGCGCAACGATGACGACTTCGTATTCACGCATCCCGACGGCGGGCCGGTCCATCCCGACCGATTCTCGAAGGTGTGGGATCAACTCGTCGCCGAGCACGGTGTGCGCCGCATCCGACTCCACGACCTGCGCCACACCCACGCCTCGATCCTTTTGAAGGCGAACGTCCCCGTGAAGGTCGTCAGCGAACGGCTCGGCCATTCCAGCCCGGCGTTCACGATGACCGTCTACCAACACGTCCTCCCCGGCATGCAAGCCGATGCGGCCGCCGCGTTCGGCGACGCGGTCTTCGGCGACGCACAGCGTCAAGCACGGGAGTAGTGCGAAGATCTGCGCTCGAACGCCTCGAGACCACCTTCCAAATGCTCCAACGCAAGGTCACGAATCTCTCGGGAAAAGAGATTTCCCGAGACAGTTTCGCCGGACGCGCCGCAGCGCACGGCGTTGACGTGTTCGACGTCGCTGCCGACGACGATGTTGGCATCGTGGCTGATCACGATGAACTGGCGAGTCGCGCGCTGGGTGCGCATCGTCGGTACGAGTGACTCATACACCGATCGCGTGGGCACTGCATCCTCAGGTTGGTCAGTGATCACCGGTAGGTCCGACGCAGCGAAGGAAACCTCCTTGATTGCCAAGGCGCGCAGCCCTTCGGTGAGATCCCGGAAAGGAACCGGGGCAGTACCCATAGGCATCTTGCGCCTTAGATCCAGCGAGTCCGCAGGGTATGTCGTCGCGAGCTTGGCAAGATCCTCCAGCAACCCTCTCTCGACCGCGTTCGCCGCAATCTTCTGCTGTTCTGAGTAGCGGCTTTCTGCTGCGCCTACTCGGCCCTGAGCCAATCGGACGGCAAACTCGAGAAGCTCGACTCGATTCAGGTCGTCACGAGTCTTCAGCAAGTCCGGCTCACGCAGATAGGTCCCTCGCTTCAGAGTGTCGATCAGTTCGTCCACCTTCGCCGCGTCACCATTGGGCTCCACGACCGCGAAGAAGGACCGCATGGAATCGTTGACTGAACTCGCCGCAGCGCGGCGCTCGGTGGTGATCTCCGCCCGCAATGCAGCTGCCGTCTCGACGAGAGCCTTCAGCTCGACCAGACCCTGATCGATCTCATCACCGATGGCCCCAGCCTGGGTGTCCTTCGACTCGAGCTCCGTCAACCGCGTGCGTAGGTCACGCAGTTGAGTCATCACCTCGGTGCCCTCATCGAAGCCAGCAGTAGCTAGCTCCTCGTCAACTTTCTCCTGCGCTTCGGCAAAGCGATCCTCCTGGTCGTCTAGCAACGACAATGCATCACCGACGAGACGTTTGCGGCCTTCCTCAGCGGCTATGCGATAGTCGTCGATCAACTGTTGAAGCTCCTCGCTGGGAATGAACTCCTCATGCTCCGGGTCCAGCTCTGTCGGCACGCTTGGAAGCGTCGGACCTCCGGAAGCCGGACCCGTGAGCCAGTCATCAAGTCGGCTCCGACTTGCGTCTCTCCAGCTCTCCGCCTTAGCGATGCCTCCAGCTCGAAGTGCAACCGGCTCCGTGCCGCTGAGAGCAGTCAGCGTCGCTTTCGTCGCTGCCAATCCATCCTCCGTGTTCGAAAGAATGCTCGTGAGCGACTTGGCCTGTGCTGCCTTGCGGATCAAAGCAGAGAGCAATGGCCCGACTTTGCTCGCTCCATCCCGCAGCCTGGCCTGAAGGTCGACGACCTCCGCGCAATGGACGTCGAGTAGGTGAACACTCGGAACCAGTTCGTGGCTCCGGCGGACCAGCTCGGTCTGGCTGAACACAACCGGCTTGAATGGGGGCGTCGGTACGTCGGAGCCACCGATCGTTCGGGTCACCGTTGAGCGCTGCCCGTTCGATCGGACAGCGACAGACACGATTGTGCCGCGTGGGAGACAGGCAGCGATTCTCCGCTTGGTTACTGACTCCACCTCACCGATCTGGCACTCGAGATCGAAGACGAACTTCAAGCAGTCGATGAGCAACGACTTGCCCGCGTTCGGTGGGCCGATAATCGCGTTTGCGCGATCGACGAACTGGAGTCTCTGAGGACCATGGAGCCCACCACTGATCTCGAGAGATTCAATGACATGTGGAGCTGGCACGGGGGGCAACCCAAACGCAACTGACGCCTCGGGGATCGCAAGCGCATGCTTGATCGACGGCACCGAGACCTCAGTGAGGTACAGGTAGGTATCGACTACGCGCCGGACAGCGGGGTCGTGGGTGTCAGAACCGCGGAGCATCACCAGGTGGTCGTGCTGCTTGACCCCACCGTGCGTCCAGTCGTCAAACACCTCATCGCGCGCCACTTCGACAGCGTCGAGCTGTCGGACCAACTCAAGTTGCCGCTCCAAGCTCAGCGAACTCCTCGGACCAAGAAGGTGACCTTCCAGGTCGACATGGGCACCGATGGTGATCACATGCGATCTGAAGCTGTGGCCCGTCGAGGCCTCCTTTGGCAGCAGCGCAAGAAGGTCGGTGAGGTCGATCTGCCCACCCGGCTTGACGCCAAGGCGACCACAGAACTCCTGAATCACCGAATCACCTTCGGCGCCAACCGAGATCACGAGCACATGCCCTCGATCCGTTGAAATCTCAACACCAGGAAGGACTGCCAAGTCATCAGCGGCCGCACCGACCACGTCTGCGTACCTTGTACACGCGTCGTGATCAGTCAATGCGAGAACTTCGACACCTGCTGAGACTGCGGAGGACACGAAGCGGTCGGCGTCCCACTGATCATCACACCGCTCATTCGGAAACGTGTGGTTGTGAAGATCAACTCGTCGCCACATCAGCCCGCCTTCGTTCTGCTCATTGAGTCGAGTATCGCAGCCGCTGACTGCTGGGCAGGCGAATTGGAGATCCGGAAAGCATCATGGTGAAGGCGATCTGTCAACGGGCACAGACCAACCAGGTGGCCTCGTTGGCCACTGCGAAGGTCAGGATCGACGTCACCACGTCTACGAGGTCAAGCTGGTCGGTTGTTCGGTCGTCGATGCTCGAAACCAGCGCGACGGCGTCAGCCAAGGTGCGAACGTGGCGCAGGAGGCCCTCCTGAGCCGAGTCGTCTCCAACCCCATCCAACTGACGGATCGCTCTGGCCAGACCGGGAAGACCATAGAGAGGAGCGCGCTCTGGTTCCGAGCAGAGAAACGCATCAACTTCGTCGTACGCGCCGTTCTTGTGGTCGGCCGCTTCACCGACCTCGATGAAGGCCGTACGTTCCAGGACGAGTCGGTGCTGCCGGTAGAACATCATGTCGTCGTTCGTGTGAAAGCGAGGCGACGCGTAACAGACCAGTGCTTGCCCGAGCGTCGCCCCCCGGAAGCCCACCAGCGCTCCGTGCTGATCTGCGTCCAAATCAAATCGGTAGTACTTGCCGGGGAACAGCTTGAGGAACTTGCCGCGCCGCCTGAACATCCGCTCTGGACGCTTGTATTGCAGGAAGAGCGAAGCCCAATCAGGCGCAGAGCCGGCCCCAGGCGGGCTGCCGAAGTACGGCTTCCACAACAACCCCGGCGGCATGGCGACGCCGAGCAACTGATTCACGTCGTGCAAATCGCCGTCCAGCTCTGCCATAACATCGAAACCGAGCACGCCCTCCAAGACCTGACCCGGTGCCCAGAGGTCGACCGTAGGTGTGAGCAGCCCAAGCTCAAAGTTCGCTGCGACCTCAAAGGTCTTCTCTTCAAAGTCTGGGTTCACCCGCTACGCCCCCCTCGTCGTCAACTAATGGCTCCGCTCACTGTAGGTCGACGACCACTGCAGCCGCAGCCTGGCGACGGGATCTCAGATGTGCGGTTGGCAGACCGGTAGCACGTCGGGGTCAAGTGCTCGCTCGCACATAGATCGTCGAAACTCCCTGCGAATCGTCATTTCGCGCACCTCGGTTCTAACGAATCGTTAGAAGAACCGTTAGAAGATCGTCCCCGTGACGCGAAGAAGCCCTGGCAGATCATGCGATCTACCAGGGCTTTCGTTGGTGGCGGGGGTAGGATTTGAACCTACGACCTTCGGGTTATGAGCCCGACGAGCTACCGAACTGCTCCACCCCGCGGCGAACAGTGATGCCATGATAGAGCCGTCGCGATGCGAACACAACCGGCT
>Ga0209390_10004894_pt1 | contig 19646 bp, 16 predicted proteins | sample BON01_FD_187212 | JGI IMG/M metagenome (GOLD analysis project Ga0209390, IMG submission 187212) | Freshwater microbial communities from Lake Bonney liftoff mats and glacier meltwater in Antarctica - BON-01 (SPAdes) (version 2) | ecosystem: Environmental > Aquatic > Freshwater > Ice > Glacier...
CGCCGAGGGGGGAGGGAGGGTTTGGGGGAGGGATGGGAGGAGGTGCGAGTCCGGGGGGAGGGAGGTCGGGGTTTGGGGGGGGGAGAGCGGCGAGTGTTGATTTGGAGGCGACGAGGAGGGTGGATGTGTCGGTGATTGGGTTGCAGTTGTTGAGAGCGTTTGATGATGCGAGCCCTGTGGTGAGGCGGGAGGCTATATTGGCGCTGTATTTGCTGGTGACGGATAGCACGCATTTTTCTTATTTTGTGTGGGTGGCGCATGAGTTGACTAGGCATAATGTCCAGCTGCAGCAGCAGCAGAAGCAGAAAGAGGAGGGAGGGAGGGAGGGAGGAATAGGTGGGGTGGGGGGGTTGTCGTCGTCGAGGAGTACGGAGTCGATGGCGTCGTCGGAGGCTGCATCGTCTACTTCCTCTGTGGTGGGGCTGATGTTGGAGGAGGAGGAGGACGACGAGGGCGGGAGGGAGGAACCGCGGTTATCCCTCTCCTCGTCGAACGGCGAGCGGAAGAAGAAGAAGAAGCCGGCAGGGGAAGAGGAGGGAGGGGGGGAGGAAGGGGAGGAGGACGGGGACAAGATCCCTTGGTACCGTACCTTGGCGGCGCGTCTCAAGAAGAAGGGAGGGGAGGTCGCGGAGCATTACCTCTTTCTCTGGCTGGCTATCAGACAGGTGCATCAGAAGGAGCCTTTTCCACCAGCGGCGGACGTGGCGGGGCATTTGGTTCATTTAGTCCACGAGCGATTACTTGACATGTCTCTCGATCCTTCCAAAACAGTCCCTTTTCCTGGCCCACCTGCTGCTCGCCCCCTCCGTTCCACCGCCTCGGCTTTGACCTTGTCGCCTTTGCAGCAGCAACAGCAGCAGCAACAGCAGCAACAGCGCCTGGAACAGCAGCTACTCCAGCAGCAGCAGCAACAGCAGCAGCTCCACCAGCAGCAACAACGACACTTGGACGCAATGCACTCCCCACCCACCAGACCTTCCTCCTCCTCCTCCTCCTCCTCCATGGGCCCTCCCTCCACCTCCCACCCTCCCCGTGCCACCCTCCGCCCACCTCACCCCTCCGGGTCCGGCCTCCCTCCCCGCAGCCCCCCCTCCTCCACCAACCTAGCCGCACTGCATCAGCAGGGAGGAGGTGGTGCTCCTCCCTCCCTCCTCCCCCCCCCTCCTCCTCCTCCTCCTCCACTAGGCCTAAATCGCATCCCTTTAGAACGGGCCGTCTCTGCTCAGGAGCTCGCACGACCCTCCCACCCTCACGGCCATCCTCCTCCTCCTCCTCAAGGTCTGCGAGGCGGGCCTGCCGGAAATGCTCCCGCTGCAGCCGCTGCTGCTGCTGTTGCTTCTGCACGGAGCACGCTCATGCCTTATGGAGGGACAAATCACCATCAGGCTAGTCATAGCAATTACAACAACACCAGCAGCAGCAGCAGCAAGAGCAGCAGTGGCCAGGAAGGGCCACAGGGAGGGATGGTTTCAGCTAGTGGTCCTCTTCCTGCTCCGACGACAGCAACCTCCACCCTCCAATCCCCCCAGGGGGCTTCCCGAAGTGGACCTCTGCCGGGAGGAATGACAGGTGTAGGAGGAGGAGGAAGAGGAGGAGGGGGAGGAGGGAGTGGTAGCTTGGGGAGCAGCAGCAGCAGTGTCATGAACACGAACCCAGCGAGGGTGGGTAGGCACTCATCGGCGGGAATACCGGGCACCCCTCTTTTGGCAAGGCATCAATCCCTTGCCGCGCCTGACGAAACGACTGCTTTGGGACAAGCAGCAGCGGCAAGGCTGCTGATCTCTTCTTCCTCTACCGCTGCTCTTGCTGATTTAGCCTCTGTTCAGTGGCTTCGAACGCAATATCACGAGACTAATCTCTATGCATGGAGCAAGCGTCATTTCTCCGCGCCTGCTGCCTTGTCGGCAGCGATCGGAGGAGGAGGAGGGAGGGATGAAGACCCGCTGTCGCCGGAGGGGCAGTTGACTTTGTATAGGAAGACGAGGAATAGGAGGGTATTGCAAGAGGCAGAGGCGTTGTCATTGAAATGTGCCAGTGTGTTGGGTATGCCAGAGGAGGAGGAAGATCCGGATTTCTTCTTTATGTTGGATGGGATTGATGCTTTGCTTTCGTCGCAGAAAGCTGGTGGTGGTGGGAAAAAGGGGGCGGGAGGTACGACTAGTGCGGGGGGGCCGCCGAAGAGGAAGAATCAGGTGTTGAGGTTGCAGCAGAAGGCGGTTTTTGAGAGCGATGCGGAGATGACGTCGCAGTTGTTGTTTCACCCGTTTGAGCCTTTGTTGGTCTCGTCGGATGATCATTCGAATCTGCGGGTGTGGAATTGCGAGGAGGGGAAGAAATTAGGGGTGTTTAAAAATGAGACTGCCTCTAGTAAGGCTTCGCGGGTTTCGAGTATTAGCTGGTTGAATGAAGCGTCGTCTTCTCTGCTTCTGACTGGGGCGGATGACGGCGTGGTGCGTGTGTGGGATGGGGTGGTCCCGACGGGAGGGGGGTGGACTCCTCCGAGGTTGACGACTTCGTTTTACGCTCACGCTCTGGTGGGGAGAGGCTCGGGGTTAGTCACTAAGTGGGTGCATGGCGCGGGCTTGCTGCTGACGGGAGGGAGTTCCGATAGGTTGCGTGCGTGGGATCTGCAGAGGGAGCAGATGGTACGGGAGTGGGAAACGGGGGGGGAGGCGTGTGTGACGTGCTTGGCGGCTACCACACCCTTGGCGCCGCCGACGGGTGCGACGGGAGGGAGAGGGGGTAGTGGTGGGGTTGGAGGAGGGCACCCTTCCTCTGTCCCTTCCTCGCCGTTGGTGGTGGCGGGCTTTGGGGACGGCAATGCCAAGATTTGGGATGTGCGGATGGATAAGTGCGTGGGGGTGTTGACGGAGCATCAGCATTGGTTGGTTCTCACAGATTTTGTAAAGGGCGACCGAGAGTTGCTCACGGGGTCCTTGACGGGCGAGGTGCGATTTTGGGACTTGAGGCGGCTTAAGGCTTCGCTGAGGACGGTGGATGTGGGGAAGGGGCCGATGACGGCGATGGCGGCGCATCATACCTGCCCGTTGATGGCCTCGGGGTCGTACAATCAGTTTATCAAGGTCTTGACGTTGGAGGGGGACACGTTGAGTGTCATTCGGTACCATGACGGGATCTTGGGGCAGCGCATTGGTCCGGTGGCCACCTTGGCGTTCCATCCGTGCAAGTTGCTGTTGGCAGCGGGCGCGGCGGATTCGTTGATTTCCATTTATAGCGCACATTTCCCTCAGGCGAGTTAGAGGGTTAGGGTTAGGATTAGGCAGGGCGAGAGTGAGAGGGAGGGGCCGGCACAATTAGGTTTAGGATGAAAATAAAGGAAAAAGTTGTACATAGACTTCGTTAGGATGAAGAAGAAGCGAATTGCCAACTCAATCAATTGCTTTGACCCTGTTAGAATCCATTTCTTCCGCTTTTGGTGGCTTTACGAACGACGAACACCTGCCTTGAAGCAAGACGTTGACGACGCGATTTTGAGTTTTGAGAAGAGCATCATCATCTCTCGCCACACACTCACCCACACTCTGCCCACCACCACACACACAAACAGACAAGCACCTTGCTGGGGTCCAGGAGGTGACTTTGGTGCATGCAAGCCTGGGCCCCGCTGGTGTGGGGAGAGACAAGGCATTCAAGCAAGCCGCGAATGATGCCGCCGCCCATGCTCGTCTCAAATTCTCAGGCCCCTACACCACACACACACACACTGCACAGCCACCGCCACACCCAAACACGACAACGACGACGAGATGAACGATCGCTTGACAGAACTTCGGGCCAAGGGCGGCGGGGGGGCCGGGAGCATGCCGCCCGACAGTGTGGGCATCGACATGACCCGCTTGCAAGGAGGCACGGTAGCCGCGGCCGCGGCAGGCGTGACAGGCTCCGCGCAACCCCAGTTGATGAACGAGTTTTTTACGGACGTGGAGGCGACGAAGGAGGATATTAATGCCATTAAGGAAGCGATTCGGCGGATGAACACCATCCACCAAGAGGCTTTCCTAGCAACCACGGGTCCAAAAGAAGCCAAGCTCAGCCAGGAACTCAATGCAGTCATTCAAGAGACCAACCCCAAGGCTGCGCGCGCCAAGGCCATGCTCAGCAAGATGAAGGACGAGACGATCAAGTTGCGGCAAGACAGTCGCTGCAACCCTTCCCAGCTTCGGATTCGCGACAATTTGACCAACACCCTAACTCGGAAATTTGTCGATGTCATGAAGGACTACCAGAACGCCCAAACCAAATATAAGGCCTTCATCAAAAATAAGGTTCAACGGCAGGTGCAGATTGTCAAGCCGGACGCCTCGCCCGAGGAGATCGAGGCGGTGTTCAAGTCGGGGGGAGGGGCGGATCAGGTGATTACCCAAGCAATTTTGAAGGGCGCGAATGAGAGTATTCGGAATGTGTATCAGAACGTGGCGGATAAATATCAAGATGTCTTGACCTTGGAAGCCAGCATTGCGGAGTTGCATCAGATGTTTTTGGATTTTGCGTTGTTGGTGGAGCAGCAGGGGGAGTTGTTGGATCAAATTGAGTATCAGGTCAAGGGGGCGGCGAATTATGTGGAGGAGGGGACGTTGCAGGTGCAGGGGGCGATTGAGCATGCGAAGAAGGTATGTACGTGTGTTTGGAGGTTTAAGTGTGACATACGAAGAGGGGGACCAATCTGTGGAGGTATGATGTGCATTCTCTTTTTAAATGGAAAGGCGAGAAGCCGACTTTCTTTATGTATTTTCCTCGCTTTTCTTATAGTTTCTAACTCTCTCTCTCATCCCTTTCTATCTACACTTACCATCTACAGGCGCGGAAGTACCAGTGTTGTATGCTCATCTGCGTGATGGTTTTGGTGGGTATACTAGTCTTGGTTTTGTTCGTCTTCAAGAAGCAAGTGGGCCTATAAGAGGAGCAGGAGAAGAAAGAGGAAAGGAAAAAGGGAATGGTGGCGGGATCAGCCACTAAATGACAAGACACACACGCGCACACAAAAAGAATGTTTAAATCGCACAAAGAAATCAATGAAGCTTCATCACTGACCAATTGCTCGTTCGTTTCTACAAATTAAATTTTCTTCTTTCATCCATCCTATTGCAAAAAAATCTACAATTACACCCTCCTTCCCTCCTTCCCTCCCTCCCTCCCTCCACCCCCCTCTACTGCAGCAACGGCGCCGTCGCCTCCACCAACCACGCTTTCCCCTCAGGCGTCGTCACCAACGGCCCCACCCTCTCCCACACCTCGGCATGATATCGATCAAGCCACTTTACCTCCTCCCTCGACAGCAATTCCGTCTGAATCAACCTTTTCGAAATTGGAATATGAGTCAACCGTTCAAACCCCAAAAACTTCCTCTTGCGTGGATCCCGCCCACCCTCCCCTCCCAACCCCTCCTTCTCCACCACCACCAGCAGATTCTCAATCCGAATCCCAAACCTCCCACTCGCGTAATACCCCGGCTCATTACTCACCACCATCCCCACCTGCAACGGCGTTAAATTCGCAAAATTAAACGAAATGCCATGCGGACCCTCATGAACATTCAACGCCGCCCCCACTCCATGCCCCGTCCCATGTGCGTAGTCCAGCCCCGCCGCCCACAACGCCCTCCGTGCATACGCATCTAGGACAAACCCAGGCGTGCCCTCCGGGAACACAGCAGTATCAATCCCAATATGCCCCTGCAACACCCTCGTGAAAGCCTCCTTCTCCTCTTCCGTCGGGTCCCCAAAATGCACCGTCCGCGTCACATCCGTCGTGCCATCTTCATATTGAGCCCCCGAATCCAGCAACAACATCGTCTCCCTCCCCATCTCCCCACACTGATTCTCCACTGCCCTATAATGAATAACCGCACCATTCGCCCCACTCCCCGCAATCGTATCAAAACTCAACCCCAAGAATTTCTCGCGTTTCGACCTTAAGCCCGTCAAAACCCGATCGATCTCCAATTCACTCACCGCGCGGGTTTGTACCTCCTTGTCCAACCAAGCGAGGAACTCGACTTCGGCCGCCCCGTCGCGGAGGTGGGCGGCGCGCATCCCCTTGAGCTCGGCTTCGTTTTTGAGGGCTTTCAGAAGGGTGATTGGGCTGGCTTTTGATACCAAAGAAGAGGGGGAGGAAGAGGGGGAGGAAGAGGGGAAGGAGGAAGAGGAAGTGTCTGTTTTGACGGTGTCTGTGAATGAGCCTGAGGCAGCTTGGAGTAAGGCGTAATTGCTCTTGTCGGGGTCAAGCCAGACTTTCTTCCCTTTACCCACAGCGTCGGAGAGGTACGAAAATATCTCTCCGTACGGACGGATTTCTGCCTGGCATTCATGTTTCAAGTGCTCCCTCGCCTCTGCACCCAGCTTCGCGTCCTCCACAAAAATAATGGCCTTGGTCTCCTTCTCACTGCTGCTACTACTGCTGCTGCTGCTACTGCTGCTGCTCTCCCTCCGTTTCAACACTGCATACGCTACAGCTAAGGGACAATTCGGCACGTCCTCCCCTCGTACATTCAACAACCAAGCCACCTCGTCCAGCGTCCCCGCCACCAAAATATCAGCCTTTTCCTTCTCCATCTCCTTCCCCAACTTCCTCACCTTCGCTCCAACCGTCTCTCCTGCATATTTAAGCGAATGCACCCTTACTAGCGCCTGGGGTGCTGGTGGCCTCCCTCCCGCCTTCCCCCACGCAAGATCAATCGGGTTGAGCTCCGCGACCGCTAAAGGCTTCACCTGGATTTTTTTATTGCTGAGAGTTTTGGCTAGGGCCTGCACGAATTTGACGGGGTGGACGGTCGGATCAAGACCTACTACTGCGTCAGCAGGGAGTTGCTCTTTGAGGTAGGCAGCGAGGGAGGGCACGTCTTTTTGTCCTTCGCGCATCAGCGTCCAGTCTGCACCTAGCTGCTGTTCGGCTTGGAGGTGGTAGCGACCGTCGGTCCAAAGTAAGGCGTGCGTGGGCGTGATTACTGCCGTGCCTGCCGAGCCATCAAACCCCGAAATAAAGGCACGACGACAAAAATGATCAGCGGGGTACTCAGACAAATGAGGATCACCCGATGGGATGATAAACGCAGCCAAGCCACGTTTGCTCAGCTCGGCGCGGACTTGCGCCAGGGCTGCGGTGCGTTGCGTAGGAGTAGTGGTAATTGGAGTGAAGGGAGCAGGGGCGGTGGTGGTGCTGGCGCCTGCAGCGGCGGCGGCTATGGCGAAGGGGTAGCGTGGCCGTCTGATAAGAAGAAAGGAGGGGGAAGGGCAATGTGGTGGTGAGTAAGATAGATCGATTAAGGGAAAACAAGACAAAATGAATGGGCACGGGATTTAAAAAGGGAGAGTGATGAGGGCAGGGCACGCGCGCGTTGTACCATGGCCGTCTAGAGGGCTTACCTGGCGCACGAGGGGGGGGAGGAGGAGGAGGGGGACGAGGAGGACCCGCCCACGACACGGACACTGCCGCCCATCAACGCCGCCACGTGGTTGTGCCGGGCAGCCACACCCAAGGGACGCACGGGTCGAAGGAAACCCGCCGTGGCCGGTCCGCTTGCCCAGGCAGTGCGGAGCATCATGACGAGCGGAAGGAGCAGCGGCAGGCTGGAAAACGCTCTCATGGAAGAGGCAGCAGGGACGGGGGATACGCTTGTGCTGCTGCTTGGCTTCGTCTTTTGTCAGGGTCCTTGTCTGTGATATTGTGTGTGTAGTGTGTGATTAGGTCTGACGATGCGCGTGTCTCGCTCGCCACCTCGCTTCATCCCGAAGGCTTCTTCCATTTCTCCATGCCCTCCCTGCCTTCCTCAAATACTCACGCCACCCACCCCCAGCACACACACACAGGTGGGCTGTGGGGAGATGCAGCAGGGGCAGGTGATCCGCCCCCCGTTTCCCGGTCGTCTGGCTTTCCTTCCGCCTTTGTTTTCATCCTCCCCCGCGAGCACATCATCATCATGTCCCAGCGTTGGGGTTATAATAGCCAGCCCCAGCCAGCCACAACAAGGTGCTGCACCGGCTGCGACGCCTTGCTGCTTGCCCGCTTCGCTTTGCGGACTTGATCGCTTGCCTGACTCCTGGGTGCCCTCTGCTCCTGCCTTGCCGTGGAAAAGAACCTTTGCCCCACCATTTGTACACTCTTGCTGCCTCCCCTCAACACGACTTTTGTAGGAGCACCCACAGCCACACACAACAAACACGCAGCGTTGCTTACTCTCCTCTCTGCCACCACCAACAGGCCTTAATCTTGGCACCCCTTCCTCCACACCACGCCACCATGTTTGTTTCTCACTCTTCTCTGCCATCATCACAACACTTGCAGGCTCTTACGCGTGGCACCCCTTCCCCCTAACGCCATGCCACCATGACGACGCCAGCAGCCGCCCAGCCTCCTGACCCTCCCACTCCTCCGGCCATGCATTGGTGCAGCGGCTGCGGAGCCATGAAAGAGACACGCACCCTCGCCTGCGGCAAGTGCAAGGTGGCCTGGTTCTGCTCCAAGGAGTGCCAGACCACGGCGTGGAAAGCCAAGCACAAACAAGAGTGCAAGTCCACCCTGCTCTACAACCTCAAGGCATACCCGCCCGACCTCCTACGCAAGGCCCCACTCGAGGTGATTGACAAATGGGTCACCCACCTCGCTTCTCTTTCGCCTTCCTACTCCACGAGCCCCATTGACGTCGTGCATCGACGCGCAGCATTGCAGATGTTGTTGGCGTGCCTTGTTATCCTCCCCCAGGACGCGCCCGGGCGCTTGGGTTTAATGCCAGGCTTTGCGCGCATTTTGCAGGAGGAAGGAAGAAGAGGAGGAGGAGGAGAGAGCAAGCAGAAAAGCAGCAGCAGCAGCAGCAGCAGCAGCAGCAGCAGCAGCAGCAGCAGCAGCAGCAGCGATGGTGGGAAGGAGGAGGAGGATGGGAAGGAGGAGGATGTGTGTATGCTGGTCCTGAATATCCTGGCTGTGTGCCTGGGCCAGGGTAAATTAAACGCCTCCCTCTTCTATCTCTGCGGGGGGACACGCGCGCTCGCCGACCTCGTGTTCCTCCACCCCTCCTCTTCCTCCTCCTCTTCCTCCTCTGATGGGTGGACGCCAGTAGGGAAACGACAAGGACTAGCGTTGTCTGCATTGGTGCATGCTTTAATGGAGCCGAATGACTTCGTGCTTGTTAGTACCATTCTTGGTTTCTACCCAGCCACTGATGTCCTCGTCCCCGTCTTGCTCCATCTAATGGACCCCCGCGTGGAGAAGGAGGAGGAAGAGGAAGGGAGGGAGGAGATGTGGAAGGCCCGTCTCCGACAGCACCAGGAAGCGGGGAATTTAATGACGCTTTGTATTAATTTACAAACTGAAGTGCCCGTGGAAATGTGGCAGGAGGGGTTCCGGGTCCTGAAGGAGCTCACGCAGTATTACCTCGAGCCTCGATCTAACAAGAGCAGCAGCAGCAGCAACAGCAGCAGCAGCAGCAGTAAGAAAAGTCTAGGCGAACGCATCATGGAGGACGCCCGTCTGTCCCTTTCTCCTCCTCCTTCCAGCAGCAGCAGCAGCAGCAGCACCACCACCACGCAAGCCGAAGACGAATCCTCCTCTTCCGCTCAAGGCCTCAGTGTGCACCTTCGTTGGTTGCTCCTCGATCTCTCCGCGCTCATTTCCGGGTATGTCGACCACTTCCCCCAAGCCGTCCACCTCGTCCTCCCCCTCGGCCTCCCCACCCTCCTCGGCCTCCTCCTCTCCTTCAGCAGCGACGAAAGCGTGCAGCAGACCGCGTCGTTAATCACAAGGCATTGCCTTAAAGGGACGGGTTTCCTTGATGATTTCAACCTAATTGTAGGTGCGAATGAATCGAAAGTGCTTATGGAAGCGGTCCACACGACAGAAAGGGCAGTGGCAGCCTTGCTTGAGATGGAGGGACAGCTTCGCGTGCAGCAGGAAAGGAAGAGGAAGCAGAAGGGAGGGAAGAAGGAGGAGGAAGAGAAGGTGTCAGATGAGGAGGAGGAGAAGGATAAGGAGATCCAGCTAGCCCTGCTCAAGGGGGGGTTGTCTCTGTCTGCGGAGTGCCTGAAAGCGGACAGTGCCCTCCTTGAAGCTTACCTTCCCAACCTCTTCCTCGTCCTCCGCCTCGTCCTCACCAATTGCTGCTGCTCCGAGGAGGAGGAAGAGGGAGGGAAGGAGGGAGAGGACGACAAACCATCACATATGCTCTCTCCAGCCTTGAACGAAGCTTTGGCCTGCGTCCTGAATTCCCTCCTCTACCTCCCTCCCAAATTACTCAGCCCCCTTCTGGGCAATAGCGCCGCCGACGACGATAGCAGCAGCAGCAGCAGCAGCGGGCAGCAACATCTGCTGACATCTTTGCGTTACCTGTTGAAAAAGCACATGCATGATCCTCCCCCTAGCCTGGCCTCGATGATCTGTAATATTTACGCACTTCTGGCAGGTAGCAGCAGCAGCAGGACTGAGAGTGAGGAGGAGGACGACGAGAACAACTCCGTCCCTGCTTTGCTCGCACGCCTCCTCCTGGACGGAGAGAATGTCCAAGACCCCGCCCTCATTAAAGGGGCCCTTTTCGCCTTACAAGAATATGTGTGGGCCTCCCCTCAGGTAGTGCTTTCGCAGCTTCGTTCCCCGCCGGACGCTGCGGTGCTTCAGGAACGATTGGAGGATTTGGTGGCGTCTGGGGCGGTGGAATGCGAGTATTTGGCGTGTGTACTGAAGGGGGGGAAGGGAGGGGAGGAGGAGGATGAGACGCTGCTGAGCATCACGCCCATCAAGACCGCGGACTGGCTTGACTATGCGGGGTTAGGGCGGAGTGTGGTGAAGGTAAGCTGATTATTATGAAAATATGTTTTTATTCCTTCTTGTTTCCCTTCCAATTTCTCCCTGCCTGCTTTCTTCTCGTATTACTCCTCCACTCACCTTCCCCCCGTCCCCCACTCCTCCCCTCCTCTCTCTCTCTCCACAAACACACAGACCATGATGCACGATCGCCTCTTCCAATTCCTGCACGTCCGAAACGAAACCACCTGCGGGGCGAGCGGTCGACCCCTGACTGATGGAGACCGGATAATGCGCCTCACCAAGTGTCAGCATTGGTTTTTGGAGGAAGAGCTGCGGAAGGTCGTGCTGGGGCCGGAGAAGGGGCCGGTGGAGGATAGGGAGTGTTTGACTAGGTTTTGGAAGGAGGAGCGCACGGAGATTTTGTGCCCGGTCTGCGCCCGCCATATTCGTGTGGAGATCCGTGATTAGATCGGGGGAAGGGGAGAGGGGAGGGAAGGGGAGGCCAAAGTAGCATCAATCAAACGAAAAAGTATAAAGAAGAGGAGGCCGTGAAGGCCATGAAGGGAACAAAAACAAATGCACAAACCAAAGAAAAAGTTATGTATTGGACATGTTTACATGCGCTAACTCTGTTTCCTTTCCTTTGTTTTTATGGACTTTGCCAGTCAACCTCCTGCCCCCCTTTTTTTTCAGTGGCTCGGCACGCCCTCCAAAAATTGAAATTCCTAGAATCAGCGAGGCCATCATCGCATCACACAAGGCCCATGAACTCTGCATTTGACCACACAAACACACACCACACACGCAGCAGGCGCACAGTGTGGTCGTCCACGTCCTTGCACTAGCCCGTCAAATTGTGCCTGCGGCCTGCCCTTCGCCTGCCAAGAAAACCCGAGCTACGCATCATCATCGTGCCTCTCACGCTTGCCTCCGCACATCACACGACGACACACACAGACCCCCTCCCCTCCACCCTGCGCCAGCCATGGGGTCGGACAACAGCGGGAAGCGGGCCAAGCATGCCCGGCTCCTCGTGCCCTTGCTGGCGGTGGTCATTCTTCTCCTGGGCAGCCTCGTCTTCTTTGTCACCGAGTCCCCCAACCAAGTCCGGGAAGGCGGCGAAGAAGGAGGGGAGGAAACGGCCCAACAAGACTTCAAAGCCCGGTCCTTTGCCAAGATGAACGACGTCTTCATCAAAGCGCCCCAACAAGCCCTGAAATATGCGTCGGAGGAAGCGGGTAAATTTGCCCACAACGTCCGGCCGGGGGGGCTCATGCCTCGGGGCGAGCAGGAGGAGGAGGAGGAGGAGGCAGACCAAGGCCCACCCAAGCCCGTGGCGAGCGTGGCGCACGTCCTCAAGACCTTTGATGAGTACCTGCAAGTGCTACACGCCGAGTTTGACAAGGTCGTGGTGGGCGACAACCCGGAGATCACCGCTGAAGAGGTGTGGGAGAAATTTGTGGCTTTGACACAGAAGCACGTGCTGCCGCTCGACACCGAACATTCTGCCCCCCCCGTGGACCCATCAGGGGACACGACCTTCATCTCCATGGCCACCTATCGCGACGAGAACTGCCCCAACACTTTGACGGAAGCGTTTAAGTACGCCGATAAACCCGAAGGGCTGTATGTGGGTTTGGTGGAGCAAAATTGCTACTCCAACTGCCGGACAGGCGTGCTCAAGGACCTCAGCATTCGTGACGCCCCCCCTGACGTGGACTGTGTCAAGACGTTTTGTGATGGAGAGATGGGGCAGTACTGCGATCATTTGCGTGTGTTGCGAATCAATGAGAGTGAGTCGCTGGGGCCGGCGATGGCTCGGTATTTTGCGGCTAAGCTCTGGCATGGCGAGTCTTACTATATGCAGATTGACGCTCATATGTTCTTGGCGGAAAATTGGGATTTGGAGCTCAAGAAGATGATGGCCGTGGCTGATCGTCCCAATCCTATTATTACGAATTATCCGCCGCCGGATGGGTGGAAGTGGCAGAGGACGGTGGGGCTGAGGATGTGTGAGGGGTATTTTACTGATCCGGGGATCGAGGCACAGATTGTGCGGTTGGAGGGTTCGAGTCAGTTTGATTCGACCGAGCCGCCGACCCCGCGGTTTGCGCCTTATATTGCCGCGGGTTTCTTATTTACGAGCGGGAGTTTTGTGGTGGATGTGCCGTTTGATCCGTATTTGCCTTGGATTTTCATGGGGGAGGAGATTCTGTTGTCGTCGCGGGCGTTTACGAATGGGTATCATATTTTCTCGCCGACGGTGAATGTGCTCGCTCATATATATGTCAGGCGGAATAAGCCTAAGTTCTGGGAGACGGTCGGAAGGGCTTTCAAACGTCCTGGATTCCATAACCGGTTGAATGCGATTGTGATTCGACGGGTGAAGAATCTGTTGGAGTACCCCGAGAATGACGATGAGCTGTTGTGGCCTCAGACATTGAATGTGGATAAGGCGATTTATGGGATGGGGAGTGAAAGGACTTTTGATCAGTACATGGAGATGGTGGGTCTGGATCAGGTGGCCAAGACGAATAAGAAGTTGGACTGGTGTCATAAGGGAGAGGTGCCTCCTGTGTTGTTGAGGATTGAGGAGGAGGAGCGGTTGGCGGAGAAGGACGGGAGGGAGGGAGGGAAGAAGAGGAGGAGGAAGGGGGGGAGGGAGGGCGTGCGGACGGCGGTGGGGAGATGATAGGAGGAGGTAGGAGGGAGGAAGGGAGAATTTACACGTTACATGTAGAGAAAGGAAGAAGAAAGCCCTTGCTGTCGCGGCTGCTTGTGTGTGGAGGTTGGGCAGAGAGAAGAGACTGAGCGCGCGTGGGAGAAGGAGGAGAAGCAGAATAGAAGGAGTCGAAGAGAAATCAAGTACTACCTTAGTGTGCGCATCCGGATATTTGAAAGTAGAGGCACGAAGGAGGAAAAGAACATGTAGAGGACGGGGATGAGTGAGTGAGGGTAGATGGTAGTATTGTGATTGTTGTGTTCATTCGCGGATGAAGATGAATGAACGGTGGTAGTAGTAAGAAAGGACGAGCGCGCAAGGAGAAAAAGGAAAAATTCATCGATGCGACGCTCCCAACATTCATCGATGCGACGCTCCCAACACTTGTTTTTGGAAAAGAAAAGTGCTCTTGCTTGTTCTTGCCAGCGCCTGCGGTTTTCTCGCTATCAATCAATGTAAAGGAAAGCTGCTGCCGCTGCTGCTGCTGCTGCTGCTGCTGCTGCGTTTATTTTCTTCTTTGGGTTCAAATGTTTGTTGCGTTTCTCTGATTTGTTGCTTTACAAACATTTTCATACTCTACTGGACACCACCATCTTGGCCGATTATTGCGCCTTCGTTCTTGATAGGACACCCAGAGGGTACATATCTTCTTGTCGACTCCTTTTACTCTCTCTATTCGTTTTGCTCTTCTCCTTCTCCTTCTCCTGCCTCTTTCCCCTCTTCCTCCTTTGCGGCCTTTGGCCTCCTTCTTTTCTGATCGTTTTGATTGTCGTCTCTAATAATTTGACTCCTCATTTTCCATTTTGGATAGGTCTAAAAGAGAACTAGATGTATAAAGTCATGTTTCCATTATTTCTTCCTCCCTCCCTCCCTCCCTCTCCCACCTTCCTCCACTCCTCCTTCTCTTCTGCGCACATGCAATGGACTCAACAACCACAACAACAGCTACACATAAACAAACTATTATCTTGCACACCTCCTCCTAATCCTCTTTCATTCATTGCCTCTTCCCCCCTTCCTCCCTCCCTTCCTCCCTCCCTTTCTCCTTCCGATCCACGGCTTAGATGGCCCCGCTCTCCTTGTCGTAGTGCTCCTTGGTGGCGGCCAGGATGGCATCAACCGTCTTCTTCGCATCCCCCAAAAGCATTTGGGTGTTAGGCTGTTTTGTGTGTGTGTGTAGTGTGTACATGTGTGTGTATGTGAGTGAGCGTGTTTGCGTAGATTTTTGAACTGAAAGCATCCTCAAAATCCTTCTGCTCTCCCTCCCTCCCTACCCTTGACGAACAACGGGTTCTCCACCCCGGCATATCCCGAGGCCATCGTGCGCTTCATCACAATCACAATCTTATTCTCCCACACCCCTCCCTCCCTCCTTTCCTCCCTCCCTCCCTCCCTCCCTACCTTGACAAACAACGGATTGTCCACCCCGGCATATCCCGAGGCCATCGAGCGCTTCATCACAATCACGCTCTTACTCTCCCAAGCCCGAATCACCGGCATCCCCGCCAGGGGGCTATTGGGATCTTCTTCCGCCGCGCTATTGACCGTGTCGTTCGCGCCGATGACGAGGCAAACATCGGATTCGTGGATGTGCTCATTGATCTCGTCCATTTCCTGGACTACGTCGTAGGGCACGCCAGCCTCGGCTAGCAGGACGTTGAGCTGGCCGGGCATGCGGCCAGCCACTGTAGTGGTAGGGAGGGAGGGGTGGAAGGGAGGAAAGGAGGGAGATTGTGAGTTGATATCGGGCCCGAAGGTGCAACAGAATAATAGAGATAGAAAAGATGGGAGGGAGAAAAAGGGGAGAGAGAGACTTACCAGGGTGAATACCAAAAGTAGTCTTGATGCCGTGATGGTGCAGCTTCTCCACCAGCTCAGCAATCGCATATTGAGCCTTAGCCACGGCCAGCCCTGTGATTCAGAGTAGGTGTGTAAATATATATGAATGGTCAGTGGCTCTTCCTTCACAAGACCTCCTTCCCTCCCTCCCTCCTTCCCTCCCCTCCACCACCAAAAAGCACGTACCATATCCGGGGACAATCACCACCTTCTTACTATTCGTCAACAACTCCACCGTCTGGGCCACGTCCGTCATGGTCGCCTCCCCCTCAATCTTCATCGCCTCCCCCTTGCCCGTCGAGGCCGTGCCATACCCTCCCAGCAACACCGAGACAATGTCCCGATTCATAGCCTTACACATAATATGCGTCAAAATCGCCCCCGAGCTTCCAATCAAAGCCCCGACCGTCGTCAACAACGGAGAATTCAACATGAACCCCTCCGCGCACAATGCCCACCCACTATAAGAATTCAGCACCGTCACCACCACTGGCATATCCGCCCCCCCAATCGACGCCGTCATATGCGCGCCCAATGCCCCCGACAACACAGACCCCGCCCCCAAGCACGCCAGAGCCGCTTCGGGGGATCCAGCCAACCCAAACCCAATAGCGCTTGCCGCCGTTCCGACACCTAGTCCCAGGTTGATCGCATCTCGCCCCGGGAGGGAGAGGGCGCGAGAACCTAACCATCCCTGAAGCTTCCCAAAAGCGACCACGGACCCGGTGGCGGTAACAGAGCCAATGACGCTTGCTAAGTAAATGGCCGACATGCGGGTGGCGTCCATAATCTCGGGATTTCCCAAGTACAGCGCAGCATCACCCACCGCCGTGCCCAATGCCGCAAGCCCCACCAAGGAATGAAACGCCGCCACCGTCTGCGGCAGCTCCGCCGGGCCGACCTTCGCTGCGATTCTTGTTCCTACAAACCCACCACCTGCCAGGAGGCCCATCACACCCGCAATGACAGGCATAGGCGCGTGGAGCGAGCCGAGGGTAGCCAGCGTGCCGAGCCCCACTCCACTCATCCCCAGAATATTCCCTAACCTCGCCGTCTTCTGCGAGGACAACCCCCCGATCCCACCCACGCAACACAAAGCCGAAACCAACGACACAAGCGGGGTCAAATCCGCGCCATGCCCCGCATGCAACCCGTACAGATACCCAGCCGCCAACGTCCCAGCAGGCAAAGCATACAAATGATTGAACTCCGGCGCATCATCCTTCCTTCGAAACATATCAAGCATCGCACCCGTCACCTTAAATCCCCCCCCAATATTAACAGCTGAAATAATCGTCGCTCCAGCCCCAAGCACCTGAGCAGCGACATGCCCATCATGCACACCATGCGCCAGCAAGATCATACCCCCCAAGGCCGTCGTCCCCGAAATCGCGTTCGTCACACTCATCAACGGCGAGTGCAACGAATGCGCCACCCCCTGCACTGTATGATACCCAAGCATCGTCGACAGCGCAAAAGTAGTCAACATACTATTAAAAGCCATCCCCGGCCCCGCCACCCCCAGAGCAAGCACACTCCCCGCCCCCAATGTCGTCCACATCGCATTCTTCACAAACGCCTGTTTCGGGTCCACCACCACAGCAGGCAAGACCTCCGCTTTGACAGCAGCGCCAGCAGCGGGGGTAGGAGCGGAAGGACGGGGGGGAGGCCAGGTGAGCTCGCCGGAGTCGGTGATGAGGCAGCCGCGGACGGCTTCGTCTGAATGGTCGATTTGGAAGATGCTTTTCACCTTGGTGGTTTGCGGGCCGATGGAAAGGAGGAATTTGCTCACGTTGTTGGCGAAGAGGGTCGAGGCGGTGGTGGGGAGGCGGGAGGGAAGGTCGGTGTGCCCGATCATGGTCACGCCGTTCTCGGTTTTGTAGACTTCGTTGGGCTTGGCGCCTGCGATGTTCCCGCCGGATTCAGCAGCGAGGTCAACGACGACTGAGCCGGGTTTGAGCAAGGCCAGCATGTCTTCATGGATGAGGCGAGGGGCGGCACGGCCGGGGATGAGTGCGGTGCCGATGATGATGTCGACTTCACGGCATTGCTCCGCGAGGGCCCGACGGGCGGCTTCATGCCAGGCAGCGGACATTTCCTAAAGGGGGGGGAGGGAGGGAGGAGAGGGAGGGAGGGAGAAAGAGTGGAGAGAGTGAGTAAGCGATTGATATACTCAAAATTCTACCTTACAAACAAGTCTGAAAAGGATGCAAATACATATGCGCACAACCCCTTACTCCCTCCTTCCCTCCCTCTCTCCCTCCGTCCCTCCTCCCCTTCCTCACCTTGGCATACCCCCCCGCCCCACTCCCATCCTCCTGATGCGCCACCTCTACAAACTCGCCCCCCAAACTCTCCACCTGCTCCTTCACCACCGGCCGGACATCAAATGCCCTCACAATTGCCCCAAAATTCTTCGCATGCTGCACGGCCGACAGACCAGCCACCCCCGCGCCAAGCACCAAGACCTTGGCCGGTTGCACCCTCCCTGCTGCTGTGATCTGCCCCGGGACGAATCGTTGAAACGCTCCCACCGCCTCCAACACTGCTTTATACCCGGCAATATTCGCTTGGGAAGACAGAACATCAAACGCCTGCCCCCGCGACAAGGTACGAGGGAGTTGATCAAGGCCTAGGACAGTCGCGCCGTTCTTCTTGAACACATCTAGAAGCTCGGGGTTTTGCGCGGGTTGAATCATAGAAATCAGTGCTCGATCCCCCAAAGACTGCGCTTCCTCCACCGAAGGCGGGCGGACCTTGGTAATGACATGCGCCTTCCACACCGCCCCCTTCTCGACAATCACACCTCCGGCTTTCACGTACGCGGCATCGGTGAAACCAGCGCGATCTCCCGCGCCTTTCTCCACGTGCACAGTCATGCCTTGCGCAACCAACTTCCCCACCGTTTCCGGCGTGCCAGCCACGCGGCATTCCCCCGGGTACGTCTCACGAGGCACTCCCACAATCAGCTCCGTGTAGGCCACGCCTGCCTTGAGGTCGATAATCCCGCCCGCGGCCGTAGGAGCTGCTGCTGCGGGTGCTGCTGCCGATCCGGCGGCTTTGCTGCTCAGGGCACGGAGGACGGCCAGACGGTGGTGTTGCGTCAAGGCCAATGCGCGGGAGGAGGAGCAGGACGAGGCCAGAAGGAGCTGGTTCTTGGCCGCTTGTGAGAAGTAGCTGCTACTGCTGCTGCTGCTGCTGCGGCTGCTCCGCGTGGCCGCCCCTCCGGTCCTCTTCATGCCCTTCGACGCAGCCGCATTGCAGGCATGCAAGCGAGGCAACAAGACCGTGCGCAGCATGCTTCGACCGACGATATATTATGCCTTTTGCTTTGGTCGTTGTCCCTTTGCCCTAGTTTGCTAGGCAAGCAGTGATGGTCCTTCCACCAAATGCGACTTTCCCTCCGCTTGCAGAAAAGCAAGGCAGGCTCTCTCCTTCTCAGTGCGCCGCCAACCGGTGCCTGTGGGGTGGGGTGCAACAGGGGAAAGGACAGACGTGTGAGACAAGAACGTGTGCAGACATGAAGAGGAAGGGTGGCCGCGGCGTGTTTTTGAGCCTTCTTGTGCTGGTCAAGTCGGGGCGCGGAGCAAGATCATCATCTCTCATGATCTTCAAGTGCCCCGCTAGGCGAGGCGAGCTGGGAAAGCGGCGAGAAGCCAGCCTTGGCCCATTCTTCCTTTTGAGTTTTGTTTTGTTGTTGTGTCGTGAGTTTGTTCCCTATCGTCGTCAAGTTTTTGCTTCTCACTCAAAGTGAAAAACCTGCCCACGAGCGAAGCGCACATCGAGAGAATCAATCAGTCAAAAGTCATGTCTTTTTTCATTTTTTCCTTCTCACCCTCCCTCCCTCCCTTCCTATCTCCTCGAGACCTTTTTGCTGCTGCCTACACCCTCCACCCATTCCAACAAGGCCTCGGCCGCGATTGGCCAGTCAGGGCCCAGCATCACGTCGTGCGCCAAGGGCAAAAATACAGGAGCCCCTGCATCAGCGAACGCCGCCATCTCTTCCACCCCTTCACTGTCGACGAGCTTGTCGAACTCAGCGCCTGATTTTGGGAAGGAGAGGTAGGAGGGAGGAAGGTGAGTTTTTGAATATGTTTTGGTTCGTATCTTTGATAGATTAAAACATATACTTTGCTATAACTCCTTTCTCCCCTCCTCTTTCTCCTTCCCTCCCTCCCTCCCTCCCTCCCTCCCTTCTTCCTTACCAATCACCAGTCGATGCGGCACCTGGCCCACCCATCGTCCTTTCCCCGTCTCTTCATCCGCTCTCAACGACGGCAGCTCCTTCAAAAAATCCTTCACATCAATCCCTCCCTCCCCTCCCCCCCCCCCC
>Ga0209390_10004897_pt1 | contig 19616 bp, 12 predicted proteins | sample BON01_FD_187212 | JGI IMG/M metagenome (GOLD analysis project Ga0209390, IMG submission 187212) | Freshwater microbial communities from Lake Bonney liftoff mats and glacier meltwater in Antarctica - BON-01 (SPAdes) (version 2) | ecosystem: Environmental > Aquatic > Freshwater > Ice > Glacier...
GTTAGAATGGACATGAACCCTCCCTGGTCAAATGTTGTCACACGACACCAGGAAAGGTCCACGCCCGCAGCATTCTAACGATCAGTAGGGTCACGCCATCGACGTCATGTCTGCATGCGTAAAAAAACTTAAAATTTATGAACGCGACGGATCGCGTTCTTCAACGCTGCGCGGTCGCGGCAATTCACGGTCGCAAAAACGCAAAATACCCGTGGACAACGCCATTCGGGTCCGTGTCTGTTTTTGACAGAACGGCTCAAACCGATCATTGAATCGCTCAACGAAAAACTAGCGGGCCGCAGCGGCAGGATAAAATGAACGTTGCATACTCACTTCGAAGTCTTCAAGGCGGTGCCCGTGCGAATCGACGTCACCCCGACTGCAGGTTGTCACCAACACAGAAACTTCAGCGTAAGCAGATGCCAGTTCCAGAAGATCGGGCCGAATGAACCGATGTTTACCCACTACCAGACTCGCAACAAATGTATCCAGAAATCAGACACGCTCTTACTAAGCAGGCTACTCAAACAATGCATGACTTTCCAACGAGTCCGCGGAAGTCAAAAAACATGCACGGTGCCACCCCAAGAACAGCATCCAGAAGTACCCAGTCGTTTCCCTGCAACCGTGGGCACCGGAGTTGCGACAACTGGAAACCCGTAACGACGTATCTTCGCATGTTCCAAAATCCAAAATGGGTTCGGATCCAAGATCCATTCAGAGTTCACGTACTCGTTCAGAATTCAGTCGAATTACTGTTTTGGTTTCAAAACAATCGATGTTACATCAGAAGGGCGGAAGCAGGCGGCGGAGTCCATGGAATAGCACAACCATCAGAAAGAACAGGTTTCGCACGCACACGTTCAACGGGTTCAGCGAAATAGGTGTCTGCACGGCCGATTTGGTTGTAGCAGTGAAAAGCTGTCGCGCCAGACGTCGCATCCAGGTTACTGATCGAGGCCATTCAATGATGCTGCTAATCCATTCTGGAGGGATGGCCGATTCGCCTACGCCTGTGCCCACAATTCCGCCAATAATCGCTGCCGTTGTATCGGCATCTCCACCGCATTCAATGACAGACGAAACCGCAGCGCGAAAATCATCGGGATTCAGAAGCCATGCATGAATTACAACCGGAACGGTGTGATAGACATACCCCGTGACGCCTTGGTGAAGCCCAATGCTGTCAGCATACGCGATGGTTGACTGAGCGCTTTCGACGCTGGCCAGAACGCCCCGCAGTAACACGACAAGTTCGTCTGCTTCAGCCTTCAGAACATCCGCCAACTGATTGACAAAACCTGCTGCATCAATCGATGTTTGTTCTCCAGACATTGCTCGCTGACGAGACCACATCGCCGCCAAAGCCACAGCCATCGCACCGTGTTCGGCTTTGGGATCGGAATGCGTTATCCTGGAGGACGCTCTAACAAACTTAGCCATTTCATCAACGTCGTCGAAAACAGCTCCGAAGATTGCAGACCGCATCGCCGGCCCATTGCCCGCTGAAAAAACGCCACTCGACCTGGCTGGAAATCCGAGCCACAGTTTCAGGCAGGCACGCATGGTGGCGAAACCAACGCCAGCGGGAAGCATCAAAAACCACCACCGCAATCGACGGGCGAATAAAACAGTAAAAGTGTCGACGTCAAAGTTGGCGGCGATCAAAGACTGAGCCACCATGCAGCTATGTTCCGTATCATCGGAAACCATGCCGTGCCCAAATAGAAACCGATGACGATCAGGTTTCCCCAGCAATCGCAGAAGCCTTTTCCGAGACACACCTTCATATGGCAAGCCGACAGAATCGCCAACGGCCGTGCCTAAAATGCAGCCTGAGATGTGCGATTCTGACATGGCCGATTCCTCCAATTGAGTTGCATGCTGGCAACGCCACATCAACCTAAAAACAGCTGCAACGCTCCATGAGGAAACAGGAGTCAGTTCGGGCACAAATCTGTCTGGCTAAATCGAAACTTCGTTCGAACTAATCAGACGCTTTGTCGATGACGCACACAATGCGATCTTGTGATGATCCAAAGTTGATCGCTTCGCCGTCAATCATGCCTTTCAGCATTGCTCCGAATAGCAGCAGGCACGGAATGATCAGCAGTGCCATCGCAGGCAACGTGGCTAATTTTCGCAAACTAGACGAACTCTGCCCGGTGCGAACTGCGATGCCCAGCAACATGGCACACAACCACAGACTTCCCAAAGCCACGGAAAACATAACCAGCCGATTCGTTTTCACTGCACCTCGCAACTGAATAATCGCCTGATGCTCAATACTGGACGGAAATTCAACCAACGCATAAGTTCGTCGCATCGGATGATCGCCATCGACAGAATTCACAACTTCAACCAGAGTATCGGTATCCACAATCCAATCGTTGATCGCATTATCGGTCACCTGCAGATCGATTAGCTTTTGCCACCCGCTGGTGCCGGCAAATTCGTGCGAGGTAACTTCAGCAATCCGAGCAAGCAAAGCAGCCACGATTTCTGAGTGCAACGCTTCAGCAGCGGGAACAGTTGGTTCCAGCATCCGAGATTGGACCACAACGCGTCCTTCGCCCGGATTCGTGATCCAGTCCGCAAGTTTGTGCGGTGAACTATCATCGGCGGCTTCCGCCAGTAATGGGTCCAAAACAGGCGTTGCTGTATCTTCGGCAGAGCCTTCGCCTGAAAGAATATCGTCAGTCACGGTAGAGTCTGCAACGGTGCCATCTGACGGAAGACTTAGCATGAATTCGGCGGCCGCACGTCGCAGAATATCGATTCCCCTCGGACTCAACGCGTGTTTCATCACCGATGGAGCAACCGCTCCATTAAACATGGATGGCACCGTTCGCGGAGTCCTGATTGGAATCATTGCGTAAGCCTGTCGCAGTTCCGGCGAAACACTGGCATTTAAGCTTTCAATCGCCAGAGCACCTTCTTCGCCAAGAATGTCAATCAACACCTGACTCGACAGCGGCAACAGCAGCATTTCACCATCTTTTGTCGCGGTCGCACGGGGCAGGCCTGCAGCACCATCGGCTTTGGTGGCAACCGGGTCGATACCGGAAAAGTCAGTCGCTGCACGCAACGTGTTAACAGCCCCAACCGATTTATTAACCACATAACCTGCGCTGTGTGTGGCCTGGCGACTCGCTGTTGCAACCAGAGTCCCACGACGAACGTAAAAAAGCGAGACAACAACCACGGATAGACAAAGACAAATCAACCCCGAAACAAATAACGCGTTCCCAACACCGGCTGCACCATTTCGTGAAGGCCGAAACAGCAACCATGCAAAAATCAGGATCACCGGCAGGACGAAGACCAATATTGCTGCAAAGCTTAACATTCTTTGTTCCTTATGCCGGGGTCAGCTGTCGATATCGCTGAAGTCCACGACCCCAAACTATGCCAGAGTCGGTGCTCGTTCTGTTGCTGACGGTTGCTGTTGTTGAGTTAGTTCGGGAGCTGGCTCAAGGCGACGGTCTTCTGCTGGCGTCCATCCTGCAGACAATTGTACGACGGCAGAAATTGCCAACGCCCAAGTGGCACCCAGAGCGTCGGGAAAACCAAAGTCCTGCAACATGCCGGTGACAATAACGCCCACAATCAATGTGAACAATGCGGTTGAAACTCGAAACCTGGACTTCCGAAAACTGTCAGCCTGCCACCACCAGCGACGACATACAAATAACGCCGCAAAAAACATTATAAAACATGCTGCGGTGGGATATCCAGAACCATCAGCAACAGAAATCCGTCCAACCTGAACAACCTGATGGCCGACTCCTTTAAACAGCCCGTCGCCATCTATCAGCAGGTACTCAGGCAGCACGGCCGCTAAGAAACCAATTCCGAGTCCCACAGTGCCAAGACAAATCCGTCTGGTCAAACTGTCGCCTCGACGCCCTTCCCACAGCTTCGAAGGAATAATCAAACCCCATGCCGCTAACATTGTAATGGCGCCGAAGTACGTCGCCTGTGACGCGTCTTTCAGCAACGCTGTTGTATAGAAAACGGCAACGGTCACCAACGCAGATGCCGCCAACGACACCGTTATCGATGTGAGCATATCAGCAGAACGTTGCGATTTTGAAATCTTTCTTAACGTCGCCGGAGTGTAGACTCGCGCAGCCATCCGATTCGCTGCTCTGCGGCTGCCAACGGAGTTTTCAAGCTGAGGCACATACGTTGCTGCCATGCTGGCTTTCCGACGATCCTGTTCAGCCCCCGTCCCGGCTGCCGCTTGTTGTTGTGCTGTGAATTTCTGAGCCTCGAAGCTGCGGCCTGCGGTCAACTGCGGCGGATTCATTTCGCCGACAAACGATTTGATTAACTGGTAACCCAGATAGGCGACACCGCCAAACATTCCGCCCACCGCCACTGGACGAATCATGCCTGATTCAATCACCAGCAGCGCTGTTGCTCCGCCAAGCACCCATTGCAATGGCATCGGCAGCGAATTCCAAAACGCGGCCATCGTGGCAACACCCATTACAGGGGCCGGCGAAACAGTTTCAGACGACGCCGGTTGAGCATCTTCCACTTCAGCCTGAGGGGCTGGCCGACCAGCGTTTGCGGAATCAATCGAAGCTCGACGTGCCGACTTACCAACTAAAGTCACCGGTGCAGACGCGTCCGACGCGGCAATTGCATTGCAGAACTGGCGTTCCAGTTCTTCCACACTATGAGTTCGCTTATCGGGGTCTTTTTCCAACGCCGACTCCAGCACGGGACGCAGATTTGTGGGCAGCACGCTGAGATCCGGATCAGCCGTTAGATGCTTCATCAAAATTTCAGCGGTGGTCTGACCATCGAATGGCACGTTACCGGTCAGCATCTCGAATAGCATGACGCCCATCGCATAGACGTCTACTTCCAGACCATAGCGTCCCTTAGCAACTTCCGGAGCCATATAGTAAACGGTGCCCACGCTTTGAGTCTGAGCACTTCTGCGACTTTCTGAAATGTACTTGGACAGACCCACGTCACCAACTTTAACACCGCCATGGTCACGAAATACGTTGGCAGGTTTTAGGTCGCGATGTACGATGCCACGGTCATGTAAAAAGCTGAGTCCCGCTGTGATTCCTGCCAGCCACGTTTTAATTTCCTGAACGGGCATACCGTTCGGATAATCCTGAAGCGTTTCGTACAGACCGCGACCGCTGACGAACTCCATAATCACCCAGTGATCATTATCAGCATCGGTACGGATATCAAAAATTGTCACTAGGTTAGGGTGTTTCAGGTTCAGGCACTGAGACACACCTCGCAATTCGACATCCAGATTATTGTTCAACAACTTCAGAGCGACTTCTTTGCCTGCGTCGCTTAGCGCGTAATAAACTTCTCCAAATCCACCGCGGTGAACGGCTCGCTTGATGGTGTAGCCATCAAGTGGTCGCGATTCAGGAGCGAAGGTGAATTTCATAATAATTGTTCCGGGCCGGTTTTCTGTTTTGTCCCGCTGCTCAAACATTGGCAGCGAACCGTTATGTATTTCCACGACAGCCGACTGTCGAGGCAGAAGCCGTTATTCCATTTGTTCTACTCGAAATCGAAGGTCGTCCGCCATCACCACCGAACCGTGCTTTAAAACGGCGGAATCTCTGATGGCCGCCCCGTCCACCGTCAGCGGCATTTTGGAACGACACCGCAGTTGCCCGCCCTGAAAATAAATCACCACCAGCTCAGGCCAGCGACTGCAATAAACATGATGGTCTCGTCTTGGTCCCAGCAAACAGTGGTCCGCCAGAAGAATAATACCATCCACACTGTGAGAAGGGCGATGATCACTCTCGAAATCGATCACAGCCGAAGTACTCAACACACTGGGAATGCGAAATCCCAGGCGAACTCGTTCTGCCAGTCGAATTTCGTCGCCACTGTGAAGAACTGTCGAATCAGCCACTTCTTTACCGGAAACGCTGGTTTTATGATGAGCTTCAAGTCGCCATTCTTCGCCCATGCGTCGCAAAGTAGCGTGATGACGCGACACGTTGGCTAGCAATGCAATGTCTGCTGACTGTTGTTCGAAAGAAGGCGCGCCAACAATAAACGAGTCGCCAACGCACAGTTGCCAAGCGCCGACTCCATCGATCCACAGCATGAACTTATGGCACTGGCTGGTGCTCACCTTTTGACTTTCGCGATTTGTATTCCTGAACGGCACGCGAGTTTTGCAAAACCCGGGGTTTCGTCGATGCAAACTGTCCTGTTGTAACGTGGTGTTGTTCATTTTGTTCAGTCGAGCAACATTTTAACGGACGCGGCGAAAGTTAACACTACAGACACCCCAACACCCAATCAGCGGTTTCTGTTTCCGACTTCCGGGCTGATTCAGATACAACGCAAATTTGTCTGTCGCGGATCAGGTTTTCCATAAAAACGGACGGTTTGCTCGTTGCAGACATTATTGAATTAGGTTTCGAAAAGGATACAAAAAAACTCCGGGCTCAAGGTCGGAGCCCGGAGCGATGTGTGTCCCCGTTCAACGGCAGCTTTCCCTTGCTGCCTGGCAGGCTACGATTCTCCCAGAATCGCCCGCCAAGTGGCGGCTCATGTCACCACCAATAACAGTTTTGATTACAGGCTGTTACCATCCAGTTCTGCGACTGATGAATCCTCATCCAGTCCAAAGTGGCTGTCGATTTCAGTGATCACATCGCCATGCACGACTTCGTTTTCTTCTTCCACTGGAATTCGACCAAGCACGCGGCCTTCTGTTTCCAACAGAGATTCACGCACGTCCAATGAATGGTTGAGCTTTTTGATCATGCTTTCAACTCGACTTAGTTTCGTATCATCCACTTCGATGCTGTTGATCGCTTCCGTGGCTTGAATGGTCTTCAGGCGAGCTTCCAGCTGTGACACATTCACGGCCAGTTCCTGCTTGCGAGCCATCATGCCGTCGAGCTTTTTCTGATTTGCTCGAAGAGTCTGTCGCTGAGCAGCCAGAATCTGACGGTCACGATTGACGGCTTCTTCACCTGCTCGAAAACCATCAAATCGCTGAGCCAGATCGGCTTCCACTTCGCCTCGCGTGTAAGACACCTGACGATAAGTGAACTTATCCCGACTGCCAGCCAAGTCGTCTCGCAATGCAAGAATAGCGTCCTTCTGCATGCCAAGCCGTTCTTCTCGCGACGTAATTTCGCGTTCCAGATCCTTTACATCCACACTCTGTTCTGCCACAACCGTCATGTGCTGCCGAATTTCTGGCATCAGTTGATCAATTTCGTTACGGATCACATCCAGTTCAAATTCCTGAGTGATCTCAGACTTCACCGCTTCGCGAACATTGTGGCACGCAGTGGTGGCATAGCTGAACATATCTTTGCCCAGAACGAATCCGGCAACCATGGTTGCAGCTAATGATCCTATGATAGCTTTCTTCAACATTTTGACTCTCCTAACGGAAAACTTACCTTCGGGAAACACACGGGCCAGACCGAATTTGCGGTCCACCTGTTGCTTATTCGCCGTTGGATGCGTTTGCCTGGCCGGATATTGAAAAATTCCCGTAATGCCAAAAATCAGCCAAACCCGCAAATTCACTGGCATTCCTCAGCGCCTAACCTGTTACTTCGCCCCCCAATTAGATTTCCTGGGCGAATTTTTGAACCACGGGCAATGTAAGGACGTTGAACTGAAAGCAACAGGTAACAGGCAGATTCAAAACCAGTGGGTTCGAATTAGAAGCGTCAAATCTGACGCAGGACTGTTGGGGAGAGGCGGGCACATTATGAACAGCAACAACACATCAAATCTGGAATTGGAAAAGTCAGAACTTACTCAGTCAACATCCAGAAATTCGCAGAACAGCAGGTCGCCGTGGCAGTGCACACTGACGGATTCGCCGTTGATCGATTCCGCCGTAACAGGTTCAGACATGAATCCAGGCAATGACAAAGAGGCGTTCAAAGGCAACGGATTACTGAACCACGAAACTCGTCTGCCAAACGTCATGCCGCCGCGGTCAAAAGCCCGACCAATGCAGAAGCGTCGTTTTCTGTCTGGCCTGCTGTTCAGCAGTCTGGGAATTTCACTGATGCTGATGGTTGCCGTTGGAACATTGCACGGCTTCGGCATCCAGGGAAGGCTTTCTCTGCCGGTCGTCGGCCTGTGCATGATCTTCGGCCTCATGCTGCTTGGCGGCGGTTTCGGAGTCATGGCCACTGCGGCCCCGACTTTCGACGACAATGAATTCAATCGTCTGCTGATGGACGATAAAGAAATAATTCAAAAATCGTAAACCAGCGGATCCTTGCATGCACTGTTCAGTCATGAAGTTCCTGACTGCGTGCTGTAGTTTGCAACGCCGATTCAACACTTAACCCAGGACGCTGTCACGGAAAACCAGGGCATGAAAAAAACCTGCGACCAAAGTCGCAGGGCTACTGAGTCACCGAGTTACTAAATCGCTCTAATTAAAACTCGCCGATTACTTCTCCGCCGTGCATTGTTGCCAGAGCCTCAAGCACCTTCGGGTCAATATTCTCGGATAAAAATCTCACTGAACCGTCAGCTAACAACACCTGAAATCCTCCGACATGAGGACTGCCAATGCCGTCGGGACCATTCACATAAGGCTGCTGGCTGAAGCTTTTGATGCTGAGTTTGCCGCCCTGCATGTATGACGTATTGGGCGATGACGAATCGGTGATCGCCATGGTATTTGACGTTCCATCTGTGATATCTCGGAAACGAGTTTCCCGGTCGTATCCAAAGATACCAGCCTTTTTATCCGACTTCGGCAGAGCCGCTGCATCGGGCCCAATTCCGCCGATCGCGACATAGTCCATTGCCCCCGGCATGTCGCTGGGGCGACGCTGGCTGGGGTTCTGCAATGCTGGCACAGTAACTTCAGATAACTGCTTGTTCTTTGCTGCATCCCATGCTGACTTCTGATCAATCTGGTTATACAGCGCGGCCTGTTCGATGTACGGCAACAGTGCCACAACCCAGCTAAGTCGTTCTTCCGGCTTCAGTTCCGTATTTTCAACGGTTCCCCGAGGAAAATGATTCCAGACATCGTGATAGTTGTGCAATGCCAGCCCCAACTGCTTCAGATTATTTTTTGACTTAGTCCGTCGAGCAGCTTCGCGAGCCTGTTGAACGGCTGGCAGCAGCAACGCAACAAGAATCGGTACCACGGCAACAGAACCCACATTTCCCACAGGCAACCCCGGGACTGACTGCCGCCCCTGCATCGTGACGCCTTCTTCCGTGACAGTGGTGACACTGACATTCGGAAACAATGGTGCCACCAGTTCTTCAGCGGAGGGTAAATCCTGAATCCCAAACGGCATCGTGACTGGCTCTCCATCGCGCGACATTTCAGACAACACGTTGGCTTCCAGCATCCCCATGGCCATCGGCGCCCAGGTCATCATTGTTCGATAGCCAGGACGCGGGTCCGAAATCGCGATCGATGTAAACTGTTTAGGCAATTCTGCCAGAGCACTCTGCACTTCTGCCGTCGGTTCCCATCGCTTCAGCTTACCGTCAAGCCGAGCCGCAAATGCCTGGGCCTGACCCGGCATAATACAGGCCACAATCCACTTATCGGTGACCATAATTGTTGGCACCACCGGCACTCCACCGCTTACCTGAATGGAGAAAAACGTATGCCCATTCTTTTCCGATTCACGGATGGACACATTATCCAGTTCGCCAGAGTCCTGAGCGATTTTAATCACACGACGGATAGTGGATTCCACGATGCTGCGGTTCTCGACGCTTGCAGCAACGACAGGTCCAATTCCCAGCGGAATCGGCATTGAAGATGGGTCGTTGTAAATGCAAAACAGATCTCCGAGGCCGGCGCTGAAGACATCGCGCGGATGCCCGCCGATCATCTGCTGAAACTCTGCAAAGCCATTATCAAACTGTTCGCGTTCTCGTTCGCCCGCAAGCTCAATGCCTGCCTCGACAGTTTCTAAAATCAGGTCAACTGCCCCTTTTACAGCAAACGCACCAGCAGCAAAGTTATCCGTTGTGGGCGGCATGGGTGGAAGTTCATCAAACGTAATGTTTCGCTGATCAAGCAGCTTCAACAATCGTTTTCGTGGCCCCGGAGCGATAACGGATGCGTTGCTCCACGTGGCAACTCCCTTAAAGCCGGTGCTCATTGTGAAACCTTCCAGTTCAGAAACTCCCAGAAGGTCGCAGAATTCGCGAATCGAAAGCATTTTTCCTCGAGGAGGCTCAGGAAACGGCATATCTCCAAACTGGTCCAACAGCGATTTTGTGTCCACCCACATCAGACTGTCAACCTGAACTTTATCTGAATGACGCAGCTTCGCCCACAGTGGATGCTTCGTCACATTGCCTTCCGTTCCAGACAGACACGCCATTACTCGATCAACCGGTTGCAGGCCTCCGGCAACAACCAGGTGAGGACCGTCAGCCCACCACGCAATCTGCGCGCCCGGAGGCCCGGGTTCAACGATGCTGACACTTCGTCCCTGAATAGTTTGCTTCTGAATCCGATCTTCCAGACTTCGATCCGCCTGCAGGATGATCGAAATCAACGTCTCCTGTATTTCAGCCGCGTTGTGTAACACCAGTACTCCGTACGGAGCGAACTGTTGCCCATCCGGAGAAATCGCCGCGCCAAACGAAATGCCGTTTGCCATCAGATCTTCCATTGCTTTTCTGGCAGTAGGAGCAAGATCTTTTGCAGCAACTGAGATAAAAGTTTCTGCCACGTCAAAAATCCGAGCCCGCAGCCCAGTGTCCTCCAGCGACTTCCACGCCGCAGTGCCGGAAATGCCCGGCTGATGTTTGGCTGATCCATCAATCTGGACCAGAACAATGGAATGCTCCGGAAGAAACTGTTCCGGCGAAATTTCGTCCACAACATTAGTCGCTGCAGAACTCCAATACGAAACGCTAAAAACAATGGTTGCTAAACCCAATACCGAAATAGCTCGTTTCATCTTCAATCCCTTCAAAACGAATAGTCCATGCGGCTGGAACCTAATTTGCAAATGGTGCACTTCAGCCGACGAACGATGTTCGCATCCACATCTGCAATCCGCAAGCCAAACAATTCAAAAGTCAGCCACTGCAGCTGCCTAAACTCGGTTTCCTGGGGGTCTGCAAAATTGCACGCCAACACCCAAGGCGGTCCTGAAATTGCAAATTTTTAATTTTGCGACGCGAGCTCAATATTCCAGCCTTTGCAAAATTCACCAGCTCGCGCGGCGTGCTGGTGTTGAGAAGTAAACGGGAGCGGTTTGGGGAGCCAGAAACAGACTTCAGCCAGCAACGATTTAGTCATGGCCACGTATTTCAGCAGGGCACGGTTATTGAGAATGCGCAAGCCATGAAATGAATTCCCCAACACATGTCCGGGAAACAATCCCCCCAGCAACCTACTGTTCGATCACCTGAAAGTTTAAGAAACCTGCTACACTCCGCCCGGTTGCAAGCTTCCGGCCCTTGGTCTTTTTGAGATATCGCCCGCATTACGATGCGAAAACTTCTGCAAATTCCTCTGTTGATCCTGACCATGCTTCTGTTTGGAGCGATCGGTCTGCAGGTATTGACGAGGCAAAGTTTTCTGCATTGCTTTTACCAGGCGTTCATTTTGCTGGCGACGGTGGGTTCTCAGGAACCTCATCCTCTGACCGACGCCACGATGATCTTCATCATGATCTATCTTGCCCTTGGACTGGGTATTTTTGCGTACAGTGCCTTTCAGTTTGGGCAGATTCTGGTGAACTCGGACCTTCGATCCGTTTGGGAGCGACGTGGGATGGAACAGCGAATCGATAAGTTATCCGGACACTTTATTGTGTGCGGCTTTGGCCGCATGGGACACGAATTGTGCAGTTATCTTGATCAGCGGAAGCAGAAGTTCGTCGTCATCGACGAACGAGAAGACGTGCTGACTCCGGAATTGCGACAGGCTGGCTGGTTGTTTCTGACTGGAGATGCGACTCAGGACGAAGTTCTGCAACGTGCCGGAATAGCCAATGCCCGAGCTTTAACAACGGTGCTGCCGACAGACGCCGACAACCTTTACGTTGTCCTGTCAGCTCGATTGCTGAACGCAAATCTGCAGATTGTTGCTCGAGCCAGCGACGACCGAGCCGTGCGGAAAATGCAGCAGGCCGGTGCCACGCGAGTCATCAATCCACTGTCGTCAGGTGCTATCCGCATGGCTCGATTCATGCTTTCGCCGAGCATCGAAAACTTTGTGGAAGTCACCGAAAGCGAAGGAGTCGACTGGGAAATTGCCGACCTGCAGGTTCCCCAAGATTCGCCTTTAGTAAACCAGAGGCTCAAAGACACATCACTGCGCGAATCAGGAATCATGCTGCTCGGTGTACGACGCGATAACGGCGAAAAACACTTTCCGCCTCCCGGCGATCTTGTGATTCTTGCACACGACTACATCTTCGCCTTCGGGAATTCCGAAGACCTGGCTCGACTAACCAATCTTCTGGGACGTTAGTTTGGCTTCTAAAGATAGTCATTGAATAATCGTGTACCGGAATTTGTGACAACGGTCCCAGCATTCCGCATGCGACTACTCAAACGATGGGCGCACAGGAAACTGAACTCAGTAAGATCACACCAGATATTCAAACCGTTCGGGCTTCCCTGTCTGGACGATTTCTGCAGTATTGATCGCAATCTACAGCGGATTCCATCCTGCCAGGGCGCCCGTTTCGCGAACTACCCGGAGTCGTTGGTCGCTCCTGCAAGGCGAGCAAGTTTCACCAGATTGCGAATGAAGGTCTGCATGCCGATCACGTCAATCTCGCCGTCAGAATGCTGCATCTTCGCCGGGCTCACCCATGCTCCGCGCGAATCAAGATCGGCGATTGCATTCTGAGCATCCGTCAGGATGTCTTTAGTCAACTTCACCGGCGTCGTTGCCTTGATCACTGGCTTTAGTTTCGACGTGTCGGTTGCGATAAAGTTTTGATACTGCTGCTCAATTTTTTGATACTGCCGCTCAATGGAATCAAGTCCGGACTTCACCTTAAAGCCGTAATGAGTCGGAACGTCTTTGTCGCTGTAGGTCAGTTGATAGCCTTTCGTAAAGTACAGCGGAGTATTGGTCTTCAGTTCATAGAACCTGGCCAACTGCCCGTCCGACAATAACGATTTGCGATAATAGGCGACTGCCCGGGGAATCGGATCCAGAAATTTCTTCTGCCCTGTGAACTGGGAAATCTTAATCAACGTCTTCATAACGGCCTGAGATTCTCCACCGGTGATCGAGGCCGGTTCAAACTTTCTCGCCCACACAGGTTCCATCTGCGAATTGTACTGCTGAGCCCACCCGGGTTGCGGATCGGGCATCTGGGCCAACAGAAAGAATTCGCCCGTTCGCATCGCCGCTTTGCGACAATCATCGCGTTGATAGATTCGTTCTGCTTCAAACAACATATCCACAATGTCTGACATATTGTTGTCATTAAGAGTGTAGTAGGCCGTGTAACGTGCCCGGAGATATGTTCGTGGCCAGGTCTCCGGATAAGTGGCCGCCAATATCGGATAGTCGGCAGCAACGGGCGCTTCCGAGTACTGCTGCGGCCATGCTCCGTTGGGATACTGCGCGGCAAGCATGTGCGAGATAGCATACTGAACGGCTTCGTGAATTTTGGCATCGCTGAACAACAACGCTTCATCGACATGCATCAGCAGCGTTAACGCAGATTGACTTTTGTTATCGTCGAACGTTGTCTGGTTATTGCGTCGGAAATTTTCGCTGTCGACTTCGCTGTCGACACGATAGGCATACTTCCGACGGCCTGCTGATGCCAGATCAAAACCAGAACTCCAGCCGCCTGATTTCAACTGACTGTTCACTAACGCGTGAGCTGTTTGGACGGCAGCATCAAGGCAGACCTGCTGCTCACAAAGTCGCCAGGCCGTCAGATAGGCTTCGCCAACGGCGGGCGTGCCAGGGGGCTGAGTCCAACCGCTGGTTCGCGTGGCGACTTCTTCGCCTTCCTGCTGAGTCAGATCAGACGCATACTTCCAGAGATATGCTCCCTGGTATCCAACGCTGATGCGATAGAACGAGACAACTTTTTGCAGCGCCGCGGAGGCTTCCTGCTGAGCGCTGATTGCAGTGTCTGCTGTTTGCCCTTCAACGAACGCACACGGCAACAGTGTCAACACCGTTAGACAGACAACACGCATAGACATTAACGATCTCCGGCATGAACAGGACATTGTTCTGAGGCTGGCCTAAAAACGCTAACCCAACAATCTGAAGTCCAGTATTCAGACGAAAGTCCGTGACATGTATTTATGACAACTCTGCGGCATGACAGCACTGCAAACAGAAACACTAACGCCCCCAACATTCAGCGTTCCAGCTGCCGGTACTTTTCTTCGTACTTATCATTCAGGCGAGTCTGCCGACTTGTCAACTGTACCTGTCGCCCCTGCACAAAGGCCTGAGTAACATGCGTATCGGTTTCCAGAGGATCGCCGGTCGTAACAATCAACGTCGCGTCTTTGCCGACTTCCAGCGAACCAACTCGATCGTCAATCCCCAGAATCTGAGCAGGAAACAAGGTCACAGATCGCAACGCATCTTCATAAGACAATCCGTGAGCGGCCGCCGTTGCCGCGTGATAAGGCAGGTTACGTGTATTCCAGGTATCCGCTCTATCAGCACCGGAAATACAAAACTGGATTCCCTTGCGACTGAGCCTTACTGGCAGCGTGTAAGCAATGTCGTAAGGTTCATGTCGACGAACGGGGCGCCGATGAATGGAATCGATAATCACAGGTATCCTGTGTTTCCGCAGCAGATCTGCACATTCTTCTGCATCGTGTCCGCCAAAGATAATGACTTTAAGTTGCTGCTCAATCGCAAACGCAACGGCCGCCTGAATTTCGCTGGCGTCATTGGCTTTCGCAAGCATCGGCACTTCACCGGCAATAACCGGAAGCAGACCTTCTAAGCGGATATCAAACTTCTGATCGCTACCTTCCACTGATCGCGCCGCCTTGTACGCTCGAGCATCATCCAACAGGTCGCGTAACGTCTTCAATCCAGGGCTTTCGCCAGACGATGGTGGCGAAGGCCAATTCACAATCATGGCAACATTCGGTCGTAGAGTCATTTCTTCGTACGTCCACCCATCCAGCTGCATCACGCTTGCATAGCCACTCACGCGACCTCCCGATGGCGCTGATACGGCTATCAAAATTCCATTTGCTCGAGTTACCGGAATCACTTCGCTGTCGGGATTGAAGCTGACGTGAGCTTTCACGTTCGGATTGATACTTCCGGTTTCTGAAGAATCGATGGTCGCTCTCACAGCCGAAATTTCTCGAAGACCAATCTGCGACAGCGCTTCAATCAAACTCGGATAAACGTGTTGCCCATGCAAATCGACAACCTTCGCGCCTTTAGGAGGCTTGACATTTTTGCCGAGCTCGCTGATTCTGCCATGTTCAAAAACAATGGTTCCATTTTCAATGGGTGGCCCCACAATTGTATGAATCACACCGTTTGTTAAAGCAATGGGGCGATCCTGACGCGCTCCCGGCACCTCGTCCGTGGCCCGCAATCCGGCGGGCGAGATCATGGCCAACAGTATTGCAAACGCCAGCGGGCAGATGGCGAGCTTTGGCAGCTGGGGAAGTTCGATGTTGATTAAGTATTTCATAAGTACGCGGCTTTACGTGCTGGAAGCAAATATTTACTGTTGTGCGAAGTCGTGAATGACGAACAAACGCACGATCTCGGAAAACAAACGGTTACTTTTTCAGCCGTTCAGCTCCGTGATCGTGGCCATGAGCGTGGCAGAATTCGTCATAGCGCGGCCATAACCCAGACGGATCATCGTCGCCATCGCCGACGCCTCGCATTTTAGCTCCAGACGTAAGAATCTTCTGGATCAACGTGTTTCGCATGCTAAACACCTCGTCCCGAGCTTTCTCGTCCTGCTGTCGATCAAAATAAACTGCCCCATCAATCCACGTTTGTTCGCAGCGACTGAAGTTAGACAAAGGCGAATGGTTCCATACTGCAAGGTCCGCCTGCTTGCCTGGTTCCAGTGAACCCACGTATTCATCAATGCGCAGCTGCTTCGCGGGATTCAACGTTACAAATTTCAAGGCTTCCTGTTCGGAAATTCCGCCATACTTAACAGCCTTAGCAGCTTCCTGATTCAGGTGAGTGGCCAGTTCCGGATCGTCAGAATTAAAGCTCACCACAACTCCGGCTTCGTGCATCAAAGCGCCAGCAAACGGAATTGCGTCGTAGACTTCAAACTTGTAAGCCCACCAATCCGAAAACGCGGATCCCATGGCCCCGTGTTTCGCCATCGCGTCGGCCACTTTGTAGCCTTCCAGAATGTGCTGGAACGTGCCGATGGTGATGCCGTGTTCGTCCAGCACGCGGATTAGTGCCAGAATTTCGTCCTGTCGATAACTATGGCAATGAATCCAGCGACTGCCTTCGACGATTTCTCGTAACGCATCCAGTTCCAGATCACGGCGCGGCGGCAGGCCTCGACGATTTCTTTCCCACAATCGCATCGTTTCGCCGTATTCTCGAGCTGCAATAAACGAATCACGAAACAACTGTTCCACACCCATTCGCGTTTGCGGATAGCGAGTTTTGAATTCTTCACCCCAGTTGCTCTGCTTGACGTTTTCGCCCAAAGCAAACTTGACTCCCTGAGGTGCCTCAACAAATTTCATCTGTTCGCCGGTCGCTCCCCAGCGAAGTTTGATCACTTGATTCTGGCCACCAATCGGGTTGGCAGAACCATGAAGAATGTTGGCCACCGTCACTCCACCGGCAAGCTGACGGTAAATAGTGATATCATCGGGATCAACAAAATCGCCGATGCGAACTTCGCACGTAATAGCCTGAGTTGATTCGTTTACTCCGCCATCCGTCGCCATGTGCGAATGGCAGTCGATTATTCCCGGAGTGAGATGCATGCCTTTGACGTCGATCTTTTTTACGCCAGCTGGCAATTCCAGTTCACGACCAACACTGACAATGCGACCGTTGTCGATTAGTATCATTCCATTTTCAATGTTGCCTTCCGGACCGCACGTCCAGATTGTGGCGTTCATCAAAACGGTGAGACCAACCGCTTGCGGCGCAGATGTTCGGCCGAAAGCCCCAAGAGGATAATTGACTGGAAACGATGCTTTGCTTCTGTCGCGTTTCTGCTGGCCGTCATCTTCCTTGCTGGGCGTTTCCGACTTATCGTCAGCGTCGTCATCCGACTGTTGATAATCAGAATCTTTCGCGGCCACTTCCTGTTTCGACTCGTCCTCGCCTGAAGAAAACACCGTCACCGTAGAAACTTCTCCGGTCGCCCAAACGACCTGACCGAAGCCCACTTGCACATTTTTGGCGGCTGCTTCTTCTGGCAGGGTTTCGCTAAATACCAGTGTCATACGCGCGGCGCCTTTGGTGCCCCAGTCGTCTGTTGTAAACTGTGCTGTCGCGTTGAAGTCTCGGAGAGTTGTGTTTTTCAAACCAACAACTTCTGTCGCACTATTTTTCTTTCTCGGCTGGTTTTCTTTCGCAGCATCCGCTTTTTTTTTGTCGTTTGATTCGTCTTCGCCAGCTTCAGTTTTCGCTGCAGCGTCAGGCTGCTCTGCGTCCGTTTCTTTTTTTTCCGCGTTGTCTTTTTCTTGATCCGCGTCCTTATTTCTGTCCGCCTCTTTCTCGCCTTTTAGCTTCGCGGCGGGCAACGGCTTGCGTGAGATTCGGCCGTCAGCCTTTTTGCCATCGCGAGTTAGTTCAACAAACAGCTTTTGCGGGTGCTTGGCCTGCTTTGAAAGTCGCAGTTCGTAAACACCATCCAGGGCTTTGTGAGGTTCCGGCGAATGTTCGAACCTCTCGCCGCTCACCCACGTTTCGACAACTTTTGTCTTTGCATCAAACAGTTCCCCATCGGTGATTACAAAGCTGGCCAGTTTGCCGCTCTCGACACTTCCCAGCTGATCAGCAATGCCGAACAATTCAGCAGGTATCTGAGTTAGAGCCAGCAAAGCAGCATCGCGTGCAAGACCACGATCAACGGCGATCCGTAACGACTTCAAAAAGTCGCCAGGCGATTCAAGACGATCTGTGGTGAAAGCAAATCGAATTCCGGCAGCAGCAACTCGGGCAGGATTTTCCGGAGCGATGTCCCAGTGCATCAGCGATTCCAGAGTTGCGTTTTGCGCTACTTCGGCCGTGCTGACGTTGGGAGCGCTGGGAAAGTTCAACGGCAGAATAACGGTTCTCCGAGTGGCCGCGATGCTGTCCAGGCGGCGATATTCATTACCGCTGCCTTTCACAATCAGCTTTAAACCGAACTCAGCGGCGAACCGGTCCGCTCGAAGAAAGAACTGTTCGTTTGATGTCTCGATCACAACCGGCTGTTCGCCTCGAAGCACCGGGGTCAGTGCCGCGAGTGCGTCGTTGCGTTCTGGCCGAGGCAGGCTGCTGTCCGCGTTGGCAGCGTTCCATGCTTCCGCATACCACTGGGCGTCGTACATAGACTGCCGAGCCAAAGCAACAGCTCCCATCGGTGAACCGGGATAGCTGTCACGACCGCGGCGTCCAATTGTCAGTTGCATGTGCTGAGCAACATCGCGAGCGATTACGCTGATTGCAGGATCATCGGTTCCCGTCGACACAACCGCGCTGCGTCCTCGGATAATGCCTCCGCTGGGAGCTCGCAATTGAGCAACGACGCCCTGCTTTCTCAGAGTTAATTTCGCTTCGTTGGCCGACAGCTGATCGGCCACTGCCAACTGAGGAACCACGTTTGGGTTCCAATGCGCCGCCGTCTTGCTTAGTTGATTTGTACTAAGAGTCGTTTCGGCATACGCGTCGATGAAACCGGGGTAGATGGTTTTGCCCGTCATATCGATCGGTCGAGCATCCGGCGGAACTGCCCCGGCTGCTGCGACGGAACTGATTTTTCCGTCCCGCACCACAACGGTAGCGTCTTCAATTTTCACGCCGGGACGGACAACAACTGTGGCATGTTGCAAAGCCCACACTTGTGGACGATTTTCTCGAAGCCCATCTTTGTGAACGGAAGATCGATCCGCCGCAGAAATAGCGATTGCCGGAACGATGAGACTAAGCAGCGTCAGAAGTCGACACAAAAGCAACATGGCAGGTCCAGACAATGGCGGGGATTGCAGTGCAAAACAGCAACGGAGAAATAGAACTGCGCCGCTGCCACACTCTCAAGCTATCCGACAGGTTCCAGCCTTCGCCACCGCCATTTGAGAATCGATTTAAGAATCACATAAAATTTGCACCTTCGGAAAGATAACAACGTTCTTCCGGGTATGGTGACCGCAAATCCAGCAGTCGGAACGATGAGCCGAAAAACCTGAACCACTCCAGATTGCACTACCCCACGTGGCAATCCGCACCAAAGCGACACGAACGCAGTTGATATCTGGGTGCGTTCTTAGACGATTGCGCGAATAGAGAAGATGGGTTACTGTGGTGTCTTCGTATTTTTTTCCATGGAGTCCTCCCGATGAATTTTGAAGAATTGAGTCGCGCCGAACGGCTGATTGCAGAACAAGCTGTGCTGAATTTGCGGACACTGAACAACGCCTGCGACATGGCGATGGACGGCACCGTGTTG